>Ga0265293_10007838_pt1 | contig 16227 bp, 14 predicted proteins | sample Munlanlewell138R_FD_192505 | JGI IMG/M metagenome (GOLD analysis project Ga0265293, IMG submission 192505) | Leachate microbial communities from a municipal landfill in Southern Ontario, Canada - Leachate well 138R | ecosystem: Engineered > Solid waste > Landfill > Unclassified | place: Canada...
AATCTTAATTAATCGAGTGTGAGCCGACTGGGACTCGAACCCAGAACCAAAAGCTTAAAAGGCTTTTGCTCTGCCAATTGAGCTATCGGCCCGATATCGAATCAGAGATATTTCCTTTGCAAGAAGTTTGATCTATTCTGATTCTCTTTATTTTATCCTATAAGTAGAATGAAAATAAAGCACTGGACTGTAATTTTATCAAAGTTGGGCGTGTTACGCAATGAATGTATTTGACAAAGCACAAATATTTTTTAATACTGATAGAAGTGAAACAGAAGAGAGGGGGTGATAAATACACATGGAAGAAATCAGTAATACGCTTGTCAGTACGATAAACAGCAGTATGGAGGGTGTTATTGCATATGCGCCGCGATTTATTCTTGGTTTAATTTTTCTTATAATTGGGATAATCGTTGCTGCATTTGTACGGCAAGTTCTCAAAGAACTATTTCGGTTTTTCAAACTTGATGCGTATTTGACAAAATACGGAGTTCCAGAATCAAAAGATGGTTCGAAGTGGAGTGCAATTGTTGCAGAAATCGCACGTTGGTTTGTAATTATTGCGTTTCTTGTTCCGACAGCAGATTTGTGGGGATTGGAGCGGTTCGCATCGCTTCTGAACAATCTCTTGACTTATCTCCCAAACGTGTTTATTGCAGTATTGTTGCTTCTTGTAGGATTTGTGGTGGCACGATTGGTGTACGACTTAGTCCTTGCATCAGTTCGAGGAGTTTCTAAAGATTCTGCAAAAACTGTTGCGCTCGTTGCACGCTATGCAGTTCTCGTATTTGTGGCACTTGTTGTGCTTAATCAACTCGGAATAGCGAGTGACTTAATACGCATATTGTTTGCAGGAATTGTTGCGATGCTTGCTATCGCTGGGGGCCTTGCATTTGGACTTGGTGGAAAAGACGCGGCACGAGATACGATAGAGCGACTCAGACGAAAAATGAAATAATTTTTCCAAGGAACACACTGAAGTCGTTTTTCGGTGTGTTTCCTTGTTTGTAAGTCAAAGTTTTTATATAATTGGCAATGTGTCACTGTACGGCCCCATCGTCTAGTGGCCTAGGACACCGGGCTTTCATCCCGGCAACACGGGTTCGACTCCCGTTGGGGTCACATTTCGAGATAAGGAATCTTCAAACTCCCTGTTTAGCTTGAATGGAAGGGCTAAGTCGTGGTTCGAAACCTTCTCAAATTGATACTTTACCCCTCTAGGAAAAATCATTGTTTGTAATTTGATTTTGAAGAGAGGTGGAGCGTCAAACCATATCAAATTAACGGTTTGAATGAAGTTCTGAGCATATGCAAGACAAACTTTAATTTCACCCTCATCAGTCTTTGTCTCATGTAAGCCTAACTCTGCAATAGCAATCTGATCTCTTATTTGAGAAAGCTCTTCATTTGATTCTTCGTCTGTTAAGATCTGTTTCTTGCTCATTTGTATTATTCGAGCCTTTTCAGCTTGTAATCTCTGTATTTCACTCTTGAGTCTAATAGTATCTCCTTCCAACTCCTGAATTCTGTTACGATACACTCGAATAAACATTTCCTTAAATAATTCTATCGTGTCTTCGTTTGGCTTTACATGCCCAAGCAGGTTATAAAAATCCTCGTGTAAATCATTTCGCTTATATGTTTTACCTCTTAACTCGCATCCTTTTCTAACACAGTAATACTTTGGATATTTTTTAGTTCTCCCTTTACACCATGCAGCAGTCATAGGTACCCCACATTCTTTGCATTGGATAAATCTTCTCATTGGAAAATCTTCATTTTCTGTATTTCTTTTCATTTTACCTATATTTGATTTTCGAAGTATGACTTCATGACACTTATAGAATGTGTGTTCATCAGTGAGAGGCGTGTGTATTCCTTTTGTCTCAACTCCGTACTTACTAATTACTCCCATATAAAACTTATCACGGAGTATTTTGTGGATTAGCTGAGGATGAATTTTCATTCCTTTCTTACTCTTAATTCCTCTTCTATTAAGTTCATCTGCTAAATTCTTATAAGTATAATGTCCAGTAGAGAACTTCTTAAACAACTCGGTTACTATTGGTCCTTTAATAGGATCTAGAGCCATGATTGCATGATCTGTTTCATCTTTTTTATTGATGTACCCGAACTTAGCTCCCCAAACCCATCTTCCTTTAAGTACCCATCCTTGCATAGCTTCTGTAACACGTGTAGATTTAATATCATTATCTAACTGTGCTACAGCTGCAAATAGTCCTTCTATTACTTTCCCCATACCAGTGTCGTCAATTGGTTCGGTAGCAGACCTAAGACTAATGTCATATTCAAGTAGTCTTGCTTTAATTGCGAAGTGATCCATTTGGTTCCTAGCTAATCGGTCAATTTTATAAACTAAACACACATTCACTTTGCCTTTATTGATTCGACAGTACTCAATAAGTTCTTTTAGTTGAGTTCTTTTTGTGGTTTTGGCGGATTCACCTTCTTCTTTGAAGATCTTTACGATTTTCCACCCATTCTCTTGAGCATATTTTTTACATGAGGCAATTTGTGCATCAAAGCTGATATTGCCTATCTGACTAGGATCTGATACTCGGATATAAAGAATAACATTCATATTATTTCAATTTTATTAATCTATATTTAGTATAGCTTTTTTGAGCCTATTTTTGTGAATTTTTCTTTAAGAAATCAATGATTTTTGTATTAAAAATTGCTCCTGGAACTCTCACTGTCTTATCTTGTTCTATCTCACTGGCAAATTGAAATAATATGTGAGCTGGAACACCTTTTTTAATTGCTGCTAAGTATGTTGTCTGAAGTGATTTATGATTATTAGGTTCTAGTCTTTTGAATACCTCAAAGGCTGCAAATGTATCATTATCTGTTGGTTCAAAAGTATTAGGATCTAGTTCTTTATGCTCTTTTTTGCGAGATGATATTTCTAGTTCGCTTTCATTATTCTGTATTTTATTTGATTTAATTAAATTAGATTGGGGTGACCACTGGTTGTCTTTTGGCGGTACATTGGCTGTACTTTGTCTGTCCTCGTATGCTGGAATTTGTGATTTGCGAAATCTATTCTTTCTAATTTGCTGATGATCAAGCCATGAAGGAAACTCTATATACCATTCACCATTTCTTTCCCATCTAATTATCAGTTTTTGAGTTGTTATTTCATCAAGGAACTTTTCAATATCAGAGTGTTTATATTCAGTCATGGGAAAAACTTTCCCTTTTATATAATCAAATTCTCCTCTAATCCTTCCTTCATCATCCGCATGTGCAATCATCCAAGTGAATAAAAGTCTAGCTTCAAGTGATAGTCGATTTACCTGAAGTGAGGTTGATATTTTCCAATGCAACATTCTTGCTTTTGCCATTTCTATTTATTTTTAATTTCTATATATCTATCAATAATTAAGTTAGACAATACATATAAGTGATCTATAATCTCCTGAATTTGTTTATCTGTATATTTGAGATTACTGTCTCCTATTATTTTTCGTGCTTCTTTAATTGTTATTAACATAGTTAGCTAAAAATCAAATCCTTTAATTCTGATAACTTTGTGTTAAGCTCTTTGGGATTTACTACTGCACGATCTAGCCAGTATTCATTAACTAGAGATTCACATAATTTTGAATCTTCAAATAGAAAGATTGCTTCTTTGGGGTTAGTTTTATTGATTCCAGCAAACTGAACCTTCCTAGTAGTTTGTAGATATGCTGCGAGGATTAGGGATTTAGTTTTGTAATATCTATCTGCTGTATTCATATTCTGTGCTCAATTTGATATGAGTACAGTTTATTTGAAGTAGATAATTATTAGTATGGTGGTTTATGTTGCTATTAAACCTCAGGTGAAAAACGTTTTAGTAGCTTTTTATATTCTGACACTGCGTGATAGATGTAATTATCATCATCTATATAGCAGTTATCGCATCTTTGAGTTCCATTGTGGTGAGTCAAGTATTCATGTAAATCTGGACGTTCATTCCATTTTTTTATAATTTTTTTATAGTTACCTTTTGTCTGTACACTCCAATACCACTCTCTGTCACGCTTAATGTTTCTGTGAGTATCTTTCTTTAGCTTGCTATAAATAGAAAGTTCACCTAAATGATTTTCATTTTGCATGTTTAGCAAATCACTTACTGCTGCATAAATATCTTTTTTAGTAGTAAATGGCATAACTTCAATTCCAGTAATAACTTCTCGCTCTGTCAAGATATCAGTAGGCTGAGAGGGTAGATATGGTATCTCTTCTGAAAATGCTCTTGCGGTTTTAAGCGATGATACTTTGTGTTCTAAGATCACGTTTAGAATTACATATTCAAAAATTCTAGGATAGTGAAATTTCAACCTAAGTATTCTTAATTCCTCAAAAAAATTTTTCTCTATTTCATCTACTTTTGACTGAATTTTTTCAAACACTTCATATTCAGTGTTACTTTTTCTATTGCGAATGAAAGTGTTTGGATCAACCCCATTTAATGGATCGGACTCATCTTCAAGTCTGTAATACTCTTTCGGATTGTAACCCGCAAGTTTTATGAAATGATCAAATAAACTATCACGTACTCCTTCTACTTTTAATTCAAGAGGAGGAATTATTTTGTACTTATCTCTTATTCGTTTAACTGACTCTAGAAATAGTGGTTGATCTACCAAAAAAGCAACAAGAGCATAATTACGGCTATTCTCAATATCTATCTGGACTTGTTTCATGACTATATCAATATCTAGCTTGAATTATATAAAATTCTTTACTGGAACAGATATTTTTGCGAATCTTCGTTGTGTTATTCCTGTTTCTCCTGACCTGATTCTTTGATTGACTTTCCTTCGTAGTTCTCTATATGTATCTTCATTGGCTGCTTGAATTGTGCTTTTATGCTTCTGTAGTGCAGTATGTAATCTTTTTGCATCTGCCTTTGAGAGATATCTTTTCTTTTGAATCCATGCTCTGTGTGAGAGTTTCCAGTATCGATAGTAAAAGTAGGGACCGTGCAGGTCACCTTTCAGACACTTACAGCCTCTCTTACCACATTTGACCATTTGTGAATGGATATTGCCAGGTGTCTTGATCACTGAATCAAGTATTTTTATGTCCTTCATACTATGATTCTATCAAATCTTAGGACACAAAAAAGGCATTTTAGGGCTCTCCATGCAAGGTCAAATTAAATGGTCAAAGTATAGCTTCAAAAACTGAAATGTACTAAAACTTTGGTCCTTGTAATACCAATACACCAACACAAAATAACAGGAAATACATGGGTTAATATGCAAGATTTTGTAATTTACCTTGTAATTAGCAAGGGTAATCAATACATGAATCAAGATTATATGGATTACATCTCTTCAATCGATTTACAGTCTTTACTTAAAAGTACTTTGTGATGAGATATTCGGTAGGCATAATTTTGTAACTAGTGTTATATGGCAAAAAATTCATAGTACTAAGAACGATGCAAAATATCTTTCTGTTAATCATGATTACATACTTATTTATGCAAAGAATATAGACAAAATCAAAATTCCATTGCTTCCTAGAACAGAAAAAATGAATGCAAGATACAAAAATCCAGATAACGATCCACGTGGACCTTGGCAATCTGGGGATCTTGTAGCTAATGAAGAAAGAACAAATGGAAGATTTGAAATTATTGGTCCAACAGGAAAATCATTTAATGTACCAGCTGGTAAACATTGGGTATATACAAAATCTAAATTACAAGAAATGATCAATGATGACAGAATATGGTTCGGTAAAAATGGTGATTCTTTTCCAAGAAAAAAGAGGTTCTTAACAGAAGTTCAACAGGGAAAAAAAGCAGATACATGGTGGATCAGCGAAGAAGTAGGACATAATCAAGAAGGTAAAAGAGAAGTATTGAAATTTAATCCTGATGATGTATTTGCTACTCCAAAACCTGAGAGATTACTACATCGAATTATAACTTTAGCTACAAATGAAGGAGATATAGTATTAGACAGCTTTGCAGGCTCTGGTACAACTGGAGCTGTTGCACATAAGATGAATAGAAAATGGATAATGGTAGAACTTGGTAATCATGCAGAAACACACATTATCCCACGTATGAAAAAAGTTGTTGAAGGCAAAGATGGTGGTGGAATTTCTAAACTTGTGGACTGGCAAGGTGGCGGTGGATTCAAGTATTTTGAATTAGGTGAAAGCCTCTTTGTCAAAGATGGTGATCTCAGACTTACTGTTATCAATCCCAAAATGTATAACGGTGCTCTCATCAGAGCTATATTGAAATTAGAAGGCTTCAAAGTTGTAAACCCTGATAATGGTTTGCATGGTAAGTCTGGAACAACTGTAGCTCATGTCACAGAGCAGTATGTAAGCCAAGAATATATTGATACCCTACTCAATGAGATAGGAGATCAGGCAAAGTTTGTTGTTATATATGCAAAAACTATCTCAAGTAATGTAAAATTGCCTGATAATGTAGAGATAAAGAGAATACCTGATATTCTTCTGAAGAAATTTACCGTATGAGTAATAACAAAGTATTAGAAAAAATAACAAAAGAGCTGGACCTTAGAAAACCACAAGCTCAATCTCTGACAAAGTTAGATGCACTGATGTCTACTTTTAAGATTGGTGATGATCCGAAAGACATCGAGGCTAAGTTGATCGGTAGTCTTCAATTTGATACTGAGTTTCCATCATTTACATTTTCCCTTGCGACAGGTGTCGGGAAAACTAGACTGATGGGTGCGATGATTGCATATCTGTACTACACAAAAGGATTAAAGGACTTCTTTATTTTGACTCCTGGCGAAACAATCTACACAAAAACTATTGAAAACTTTACCAGTGGCACTAAAAAATATGTCCTACAAGGTCTAACAGACTTTCCTATGTTTAATGTTGTCACTGGTGAGAATTACACATATTCTGACTTTGGGAATAAACTTTTTGATGCTGTTAATGTCTATATCTTCAATATCCAGAAAATCTTTAATGAACGAAAAGATGTAGAGTTCCGATTTCATAAGTATCAAGAAACACTTGGTTCTAGCTTTGCAGAGTTATTACAGAAGAAAGATCTTGTTATTTTGATGGATGAGAGTCATAGATATCGAGGAGAAAAATCACTTCGGGCAATTAACCACTTATCACCTGAATTAGGTCTAGAATTTACTGCAACTCCTACCAGTAATAATGTTGTCCATAACTACTCACTTTCAGATGCTATTAAAGACGCTAGGCAAGCCCTAGAATCGCTTGAAAGTGGCGGCAGTGCAGAGAATGGGTATATTAAGATTCCTGGCGTTGTAGCTCGATCTGACAACTTTGCATACGAAGGAGATATTGACCGCATAAAGTTAGAAGATGGAATACATCTACACAGACAGAAGAAAGCACTAATTGAAGAGTATATAAAGAATAATAAGCTGAAAATGATCCTCCCTGTCACTTTAATTACAACCAAATCGATCCAACATGCAAATGAAGTAAAAGAGATGGTAACTAGTGATGACTTTTTTGATGGCTACTACAAAAATAAAACACTTGTTGTCACAAGCGAAAGTGAGGTTGATTCAATCAATCAGTTATTGCATTTAGAAGAGGCTCCACCTATCAACAAAAATGAGATTGTTATTCACGTTGATAAGCTCAAAGAAGGATGGGATGTTCGAAATGTCTTTACAATTATTCCTTTTAGAGCCTCGATTAGTAAAACTCTTATTGAACAGACGATTGGTCGAGGCTTACGACTACCTTTCGGACAATTAACAGGAATTGAGATGTTAGATTCTCTAGATATTATTTCACATGATAATTATTCTCGTGTACTCTCTGTTGCTCATGAAGTTGCAGAAGGCATTTTAGTTAAGGAAGCAAAAACACGAGAAGAAATGAAGGTGGTTGAAATTAAACCTACTGATGATAAAAAGCTAAGGGTAAGACTTCCAGCTGTAGAAACCAAAGTATATTCCTCAAACAATCTTGAATTCTTCCCTATCGCTATGAGAATGGATGAATTGAAAGAAGTAGCACCAAAACTCATGAAATCAGATATTGTAACTCGTGAACAACAAGAACTATCTGATGTAGTTATTGAAAAGCAAGAGATAGATCCTGTAAATCGTTTTGTAAGGCTCATTATCATGGAAGTATCTGAGATTGATGTAAGCTATAAGGCAACTCTTCAAAAGATTGTGAAACACTATCTTGACCAATTGAAGGTAGATGATGAGACACTGGCAAAACTAGTAAAACTTCATGAACAAACTATTCTGGATGATATGTTGCCTCAGATTAAGGACAAATTGAATGAAGATATAAAAATTGACTACAAAATACTTGATGAAGCTCTGGATTATGAACCATATTCAAAAGCTATTAAGGCTTCTGCTGTCACCTTTCACAAAGATACAGTAAGTGACTCTGATTCTCGAGGCAATCTTATCGAAGGCTATAAGAAAAGTGTTTATCCAACCTACGTCTTTGATTCTGCACAAGAGAAGTTACTAGCTGATTCACTTGATAATGATAAATCCGTTGAAAGTTGGGTAAGGCTTCGTAATGGACAATTACCGATTAGATACGTGTACGGAAACTACAACCCTGACTTTGTAGTCGAGCGTAAGGATGCTTTTTATCTTGTAGAGGTGAAAGATAAGTCTAAGATAGATAAGAAAGATCCTGATGTATTTAATAAGGCTAAAAAAGCTGAGGAATGGTGCAAGATTGCATCAGAAGCGACTGGCAAGAAATGGATATATAAATTAGTGCCTCACACTGCTGTAACTAAGATTGATAGTTTTGAGGGCATTATTAGCAGTTCAATAAAAATTAACTAATTACACAATGAAAACATATGGATATCTTAAACAAACCGATTGACTCCTTTACCTTCGAAGATATTGTAAATTTCTGCCAGCAAGGTCAAATTGAAGGGTATCAGATAGATTATAAAAAAGAGTTGCCAAAAAAAGGGTTGGCTAAGCATTTTGCTGCATTTTCCAATAGCAGAGGCGGTGTAATTATTATTGGCGTTGAAGAAGATACTTCAGGCAAGCCAAAAACATTTGATGGGATTGTCTTTGATAGCAAGATTGCAGATAAAATTCATCAATATGCAACTTCCGTTGATCCTAGACCCTTATACGATCTACATGTAACTAATGAGGTTAATGGAAAAGTATTTATTCTTGTGAGAATCTATGAAGGAGATAGAACCCCATATTATGCACAGAACGAAGCAAGTATATTTGTTAGAACTGGGAATATAACAGATCCTATTGATTTAGCGAGTCCTGAAGCGGTTGAGTTATTAGTTGGAAAAAAAGATAAAGCACGACTTGCAAGAGAGTTATCAATTAAAAGAGCTAATGAAGTCTATGATGCTGCTGTTGAGTCTGGTGATAAAGAAAGATTAAGGCTCATTGCGGTTGAAAAGGAAAATTATCAACGTAAAGTTGAACTTGCAAAACAAACAAACACACCTAAGCCAGAATATGAGTCTCAATACTTTCAAAAGAAGTTAGGTAGTGAGGTATCAATGATGACTATTGTTCTTCAACCTTTTTTCCCATTAAAATCCCTGTGTTCTCCTCGGGACATTAAAAATGGAATTGAAGAAATAAGATATCGTCATGGAGATGCAGAGTTTCCAAATTACAACATAAAGCCAATTCAAGATGGAGTCTTGTACTTCAATCATAGTTATGACGGTTCTATTACATGTCATCAGTTATTTTCTAATGGTCTTGCATACTTAGCTGAAGATGTACTACGACAAAACAGAGGAGATAAGAGAATCTACATAGAAACAATAGCAGTTTACTACTTCTTGTTCCTGAAAGCACTGAAAAACTATTATTCATATCTTAAGTATCAGGGAGGTATTCATGGTTATTTACACCTAGACAACATCAATGGAGCAAGCATAAAAAGGTTAATACCAAATGGATATAGAGCTGGACTGTTTTGGAATGATGAAAAAGAAGTTCCACTTATGAATTCCTATGAATGGAAAATAGAAATTGAGACTTCTATTCTTATGGATGATAATGCTTTACAGAATTACTTTATTGAGTTTATAAGAGAATTCTATTGGAGTATTGGATATGAAGATGTGAGTGAAGATTTAATAAAAGCATTTCTTAAAGACAAAAGATGGTTAGTAGATGAGCCAACCGACTCAGCACAAGAATAATATGCAAATAGCTTCAAATTCCGCACTATTAAAGAATATAATGCCTATTTTTACAGAAGGTGTATTGGGTTTATTTGCAATAATTTTGTCTGCCTTTTTTGGAGGCTTATTTGCAGGTGTATGGGCAAATCACTTTGAATCGAAAAGAAGAATTAAAGAATTGAGACATGATAAGTATCATGAACATAGAAATTCAATTGTCCAGATTGAACAAGAACTCATACCGCTTCGAGTAAATGCTTCAAGGAATCTTGAATCGATATCTGATGCTATTAAAAATACACATGAATCTAACATCAGGTTCATATTAAGGTTTTATAAACTCTCACTCAGTACCGGTTTAGGTATGAAATTGCTGAATATAGAGTTTATAAATAAATATGCTCAATTGTATTCTGAAATAGAAACTTTTAATTCAGATTTGGAGTACGTATCAGGAATGGTTACAATGGTAAGAGAGAACAACAAGGCTGGCTTTATTGACCCCTCTGTAAATGAATCATACAAAACATTTCTACCACATTTGAAAGATCAAATCGAAAATATAGACCAAAAATCACTTGAGTTACTTGCAATTAGCAAATTAGCAATCGGAAAAGAAGACAAGGGCATAAAAGATCAATATATAAAAGATGGAAAAGAGATTAAATATACACTCGATAAAAAGTCTATGGAAAATAAATACAAAGAAATAAAAGATGAAGAAGATCCATCTTTGCATAAAGATGAAAAAAGACCTAAGTTCATATCCCCATTCTTAGATTTGAAAAAGGTTATTATTCAACAGGAATCACCTAACTTGTAAATACTGTAGAAAAATAACTTCTATTCTGTTCAAAAATAATTCTCCATCCCTTTATTGTTTCCACAAATTCGTCTATAATTTGGTTTGAAATAACGAATTCGTTGTTCACTGTAACTTCTCATCTTCAAAAATGAATTTATAGCGTTTATACATCTTGCATTTTTTTAGTGATATTCATACATTTCTTTGCAAGAATATGAAAAGTACTTATGAAGATTTCCAAAATACTTAGGTTGTCTATGCTAGTAATACTCATTGCTTTTGTTGTGGCAATAGGATTCAGCCAAGATGGGAATAATTACCCAATAGAAAATATTCAGAAAGAGAAGCGAAGACCAGTATATTTAGGCGCTTGGGTGGAAGGATTTTGGGACAATGAAACAAAGAATCTAGATACTTCAGCGCAAAAAAAATTTGAAAAAAAGCTTGGTAAAAAAATGGCGTTTGCAAATATTTATTCTGAATGGACGTATTTGGAAAATGCCAAATTGCAGAATGATTTAGAAGAAATATCTCATAATGGTTGGGTGCCGATAATAAGCTCAAATCCATTCTTCTTTTCGAAGTGCTCTGATGAAGGTATATCACTCTATAAAACTATCGCAGAAGGATATTGCGATGAGTTTTTGAGTGCTGCTGGAGAAAATCTACGAGGTTATAAAGAGCCAATATTTTTTCGCTTTGCATGGGAAATGAATCTCCCTGATATGTATTGGAGTATAAAAAAAACTAATAGCACGCCGGAGGAGTTCAAGAATGCATGGAGAAGAATTCATGATATATGGGGGGAGGCGGGTGTTGAAAATATAGTGTGGGTTCTTTCCTTTAATACAAGTCATCCAAAAACAATTCCATATCATGAACTATATCCAGGTGATGATTATGTGGATTGGGTAGCAATAGATGGTTACAATTGGGGAAACTCTTATGACTGGAGCAATTGGACAGATTTTAATGGAGTTTTTAGGAACTCTTACAACGAACTTACTAAAATATCGGATAAACCTATGATGCTTTCTGAGGTGAATTCTGCAGAAGTTGGAGGAGATAAAGCAGCATGGCTTGAGGATATGATGGTTGAGCAGATCCCGAATAATTTTCCAGAAATTGAAATGATAGTATTTTTTAATGAAAATAAATCTCAAGGAGAACGTGTAGATTGGAGAATAGAAAAATCAAGTGAATATATTTCAGCAGTTCAGAAAGGATTCGAGAACGATATATATCAAAGCTCATACCCTTATTAATTTTCTGTGCTACTGAGCGTTGTGCTAATTGAGTCTGACACGAGTTCCTCATCAAATTCTATGATCATTCCGGGTTGTGGGTTGCGAGGCTGCGACACGTTTTGAGCAAGGATATTTGCTGCAGAATTTACTTGGTATTCAGAGATTATAAGATCTTTTATCTCTATATGGTGTTGAATTGCTTTTTCTGAGAGTTTCCTTAAAGTGTCACCTTTTTCTACAGTAAGCTTATATGTTTTTTTCTCACGTGCTTGTACTTGTGCACCAAGGATATTTTTTTGCGGGATAGCGTCTTTGGGAGCTGTGGCGACGTGTTCTATATTTTCAGCGGAACCTGAAAAAGTCGTGTGTATTGCAGCCATAGTAGGCGCGCTCGGATTTGCAAGAGCTATGGTCGCATGAGGAATAGAAAGGACAATAAGAATTATAAAAAGATACGTCGTACTATATGCCTTTGCATGTATAAATGTTTTTTTAAAAGAATTTTTCGTTTCTGCAATCTGGAGCGGTTTGATGTATTTTCCAACTGATGAAAGATAGATAGCATGCCAGAAAACAGAATAAAAACTCCATGCAAGTACGATATATGTATTGAAATTTCCAAATACCGAGAATCGAGATATGATTACAAATATAAAGCTAATAATAAAAACAGAAGACATGAGGATGCCGATATGGAATGCATTAAGAAAATCAGCATTGAGACTTGAAGTTTTTACGCCAGTTGGTTGCCACGAAGGAACGCCTTTGATAATCATTCGAATATATGTGTAGAAATATGTGTATGAATTATTCATGGCAGCGAGTCGGGTGCCGACTTTATTTTTATTTGTTTTTGTAAGGGGAATGAGAAATCTACTGAGTATGATATATGGGAGAAAGTAGAGAGTATGCCAGAGTGAAAGACTATCTGCATGGAAATATAAGAGAAATAATAATTGGAAGGAAAAAATTACAGAAAGTGCTTCGGTTATATAGTGGAGAGGATTTGTAGCATACACGAGCCTCCCTAAAACATTTAAGCGTGCAGTAGGCCAATAACGCGCAAATACGAGATTGCCGCTACACCAACGCATATGTTGCTTGAAGTACCCCTGGAATGTATCGGGGCTTTTCCCCATACTTACTACGAGCGGTAAATATTTTACGTGATATCCGTATTGCGTTATGAGGAGTCCAGTTGCTAAGTCTTCACTTGCATGGACTTTCGGAGTTCCGTTAAGAAGTTTGATGACCTCTTTTCGGTATAAAGCGCTTGTTCCCACACACATCGCCGCTTTAAATTCATCTCGAGAAGGCATTACAATTTTATAAAATTCTTCTACGATATTTCCGCCCCCAAATTCTATTTTTGATTTTTTATGAATATTGTTTGTTTGATCAAAAAACTGCGGTGTTTGTAAAATACCGATTTTTTTATTTACTACAGCATAGGGAACGAGATCTTTCAGAATATCTTTTATGGGAATGAAATCAGCGTCCAAAATCAAAACGAATTTTCCTGTTGAATGCCTATATCCGTATTCTAAATTTCCTGACTTTTTATATTGGCCCTTGTTGGGGCGAGAAAGATATATTGCACCGTATTTTTGAGCCAATTCTCTATGGTTCTCGCTTCCTACGTCGTCAAGCATGTATATCTTATAATTTTTATAGTTTATTTGCGCACAAGCCTTTACGACTTGTTCATGCATGGAGAGATTTTCTCCTGCCCATGGAAGAAATATGTCTACAGATGGTTCATGATTTTTTTTCCAAAATTCTGTTACGAAATGGGTATGCTTTTTTATATTTAATCCTTGATAAAATAACTGGAGAGAAAATTGCATAATCTTATTGAGAAGAAAGATAGCAATTATCGGTCCAAAGAGGATAATATAGAAGAGATCAAGTCTGATAAAATTCCAAAATCCATATCCCATAAGAATGGTAGTTATGATCCCTAATACCCCGAATAGCTTTATAATATATGGATTTGTTCGGGCGTATTGAAATTTATCAAGTTGTAATGAACTGTTCCATATAGAGCACAAAACGAATCAATATAGCAAAAATAATATTAAAAGATAAAAGTAAATAACTTGCAGACCTTCTGTAAGAAAAGAATATAAATAAATGGTGATAAAACCGAAAAAATTTGAAATCTATAACGATTTTAGTATATAGTAAAAATCTTCCTGTTTATTGCAAAAAGCAGATAACGACTTTATACGTTTATAACCATTTTTCGCTCATATGTCAAAGTCTGAGATTATCGCAGCAATTTCTTTTGGCCTTCTTATTTTTATAGTTGTGTTTGTGAGAATCAATTTTTTCTTCGGACTTACTATTCATGCGTACACTCTTTTATTCTCACTGATTATATATCTGTTAGGGATTATTGTGACATTTTTATTTGTTCCTATTTTTCGAAATATACAAAAATCAGGATACATTTCGATGGCAATCTTTATTTTTTTAATGGCCCTTTTTATGGGAGGGGCAACTCTCCTTTCACATACATATGATACAAGCTGGGATGGGCAAGGTTATCACCAATCTGCAGTTATTGCGCTCGCGAATGATTGGAATCCTGTATACAGTTCGGATATTTCGTTTAAACAGCATCTTCCAAGTCAGATTTTTGCAGAGGGATATCCTTCTGCTCTTTGGGAAATAGAAGCAAGTATTTATGCGTTGATTGGAAAAATTAATTCAGCAAAGATTGTTAATTTTTATATAGCATTTATTGCAATCCTCATGACATATATTCTGCTTCGAAAGTTTTTGCTCGGGAAAATATTAAGTATATTCATCGCAACACTTATCACATTGCAGCCAATTTTTATTCTGCAGCTTTTAACATTCATGCAGGATGGATTTGGATATCAATTACTCGTTATAGCGAGCGCAGCTCTTATTATCTACGCAAAAAACTTTCGTGAATACTGGGCAATTATCGTGTTTATATTGGCTGAAATTTTTCTGGTAAGTTTGAAATATAGTTTTCTTCCAATCGCACTTGCTTTGGGGATAATATTTGGAATTATATTCATAAACCGTTTGATGAATAGGGATTATCGAATAAGTAAAATGTTTCTCACAATTTCTCTTATTTTTGTTTTCATAGCTGGAGTTTTTTCCTATTTGCCATATGTTAGGAATCAGATTGCATTTGATGCAACATTTTTTCCTACTAATATAACAGAGCTTATGGGGAGCGTGTCATATAACAATATTCCGAGAAATATCCAGGAAAAAAATAAGCTAAGTCTTTTATTCTATGGAATTTTCTCTCAGTCTCAATCCCGGGAAAGTGGAGACCCGAGGAGTCAGGAAAATATTGCACAATTGAAGATCCCCTTTACGTTTACTATGGAGGAGTTAGAAAATAATGGAAGCCATTTCAATAATCGTGTGGGGGCTGGAGGGCCATTTTTTTCAGGTATAGTAATCATTTCCATAATATTTCTTGTTTTAGCATCTTTAGTAACTCGAGAAAAAAGAGAACGATATGCAATGTATGCTGCATATTTTGGAATTGGCTTAGTATTTATTCTTGCTATGCTAACTCCTGCACCAAATCTTCTCCGTTATGTCAGCCAGCTCCAACTCATACCATTTATTAGCGCAATTCCACTCTTAATATTTTTTAAAGAGTTTTATATTAAAACGTGCGCATTGATAATTCTTTTTATTGTAGCGATAAATAGTATGCTTTTCGGATTTTCAGTCGGAAAAGAAGTGGTTCGTGATACGCGTAATATAAATACTCAATACGCCCAAATGAGAGATTCTCAGAAAGAGTACCGGGTACGTGCTCAGCAATTTTATTCAAGTTATATATTGTTAGAAGAGCAAAATATTCCATTCATGATGGTAGATCATCTGAAGTGTCAGAATATAGGGCAATTAGTGGTTTCGTCCACTACTACGCAGTATTGTAAATAGGTTATAAAATAAATTTCTCCACAACTGTTGCGACGCCATCATCATCAACGCTAGGG
>Ga0265293_10007840_pt1 | contig 16223 bp, 12 predicted proteins | sample Munlanlewell138R_FD_192505 | JGI IMG/M metagenome (GOLD analysis project Ga0265293, IMG submission 192505) | Leachate microbial communities from a municipal landfill in Southern Ontario, Canada - Leachate well 138R | ecosystem: Engineered > Solid waste > Landfill > Unclassified | place: Canada...
GCGGCTGTAAAATTATCGCTATTGACCCGATTCTAACTGCAACTGCTTCAAAGGCAGATATGTATATACAAATAAAACCAAGCACTGATGGCGCATTAGCATTAGGAATGGCAAGATATATCTTAGATAATGAACTATATGATGGGGACTGGATGGCTCAACACTCAAAGGGCTATGAGGAATTCTTCGGGTACGTGAAGAACAATATTACAGTTGAATGGGCTGCTGAGAAAACAGGCATACCTGTAGCTGTTATTGAGCAATTAGCACATGAGTATGCAACAGCTAAGCCGGCTAATATATGGATTGGCTACGGAATGCAGCGTCATACCAATGGTGGAACTAATGTACGTGCAATCGATGCCTTAGCTGCAATAACTGGTAATATCGGTAAAAGTGGCGGCGGCGCTCAATATGCACAGCTGGAAACATGGGCATTTAATTATCATGCTATGATAGTTGACCCACCTGAAGGCAGTCAAGGTGGAGCAGATCGTCCAATCAATATGAATAACTTCGGCGCAGATGTCTTAGCTGCTAATGATCCACCGATTAAGATGATGTGGATAGCGTGTAGAAATCCAGTTGCCCAAGACCCAGAGACTTCTGTTGTTATGAAAGCATTTGAAGCAATGGATTTTGTCGTTACAGCGGATTTATATATGAACGAAACGGTGAGAATGTCCGATATTGTACTACCTGTCACAACACCGTTTGAGTCACCTGGGCTGAATGCTAGCTATTGGCATCATTGGCTAAACATAAATGAACAAGCAATTAAACCACTAGGGGAAGCTAAAAATGACGTCGAAATTGCGATGGGATTATCGGCTAAATTAAATGAATTAGCACCAGGCTCATGCACTTATCCGACATCAGGTGATCTTGACGAATGGGTAGAAAAAGAATGTAATAGTGGATTATATAAAATGTATGGTATTAAGGATTTTAAGGAATTAAAACAAAAAGGAACAGTTAAAGCATCAGGAATTACGGTTGCATGGAAAGACGGAAAGTTCCGCACACCGTCTGGCAAATATGAGTTCTATTCAGAAGAAGCTGAAAAATTCGGTCATCATCCATTGCCTGTATATGTTGAAGAAATGGTTACGCCTAAGGACTACCCGTTCCGTTGTTTCTCTCCGCATTGGAAGCTGAACATTCATAGTCAATTCCAGAACCTTGACTGGATGGAGGCAATCAATAACAAGCCATTTATAGAAATTCATCCAAAGGTAGCAGAACGTATGGATATTAAAAATGGCGATTCTATTAAAATGTATAACGATTTAGGATATATCGTAGTACCAGCCAAGATTACAGGCACTATATCCGAAGATATCGTTGTTGTATATGAGGCATGGTATAAGGATAAAAACTTCAATGTCAATTTTACAACTAAGGCAATTCCTGCTGATATGGGTGCTAAGGCAACAGGTATGCCAGGAATAGCATTCCACGATAACTTTGTAAATATAGTGAAAGCGTAAGGGGGGATTAAAATGGCGAAAAAGTTAGGATTTCTAGTAAATAGTGATCGATGTGTAGGGTGTCATAGTTGCGAGATGGCTTGTAAGAATTATCATCAATACGATGCACAGATTCGTTGGCGAAAAGTATATGCAGTTAATGAAGTTGCACATTCATCGACACCAGTAAGGCAATACCTATCGCTAGCTTGTAATCACTGCGAGAATCCAGAATGTATGAGGGCATGTCCAGTTCGTGCCTATGAAAAAAGGGAAGATGGAATTGTCATTCATCACCATGATCGTTGTATAGGATGTAAAATGTGTATTATGGCATGTCCTTATAACGTGCCAGAATTTAATCCTAATTATAAAAAAGTTGAAAAATGCCATATGTGTTATGAAAGAATCGATAAAGGTGACAAACCGGCCTGCGTTGCTGGATGTCCTATGGACGCGATAGATGTTATTGATTTAAATAGCACATCAGAATTTGGCTTAGATAAGGAATATGTTGGATTCCCGGATTCAACTATCACTAATTCGACAACGCGTTTCATTAAACCAAGTGGATTGCAGCAAGTAAGGAGGGATAAATAATGGGTGAGCTATCTTTAGTACTTTTTACTGTAATTTCACAGTTAGCAGTGGGTGCGTTAGTAACGTTATGGATGCTAGAAACACTTGGCAAAAAGATTTCTATAGAAACTGGTAAAATGCTTACCTTAAGTATCTTAGGTGTTACGGCTGTTGGTTTAGTTATCTCTTTAACACACTTAGGTCACCCATTTAAGGCGTACTTAGCACTTACCAATGTTGGTAGCTCTTGGTTAAGTAGAGAAGTTATAATGTTCTCATTATTCTTTGCGGCAGCTTTTATCTACTTCTTGCAATGGAAGGAAGGCATGCAGAATTCCCGTAAGCTGATAGGTTTGGTAGCGTCAATAATTGGTACGGTTGGGGTTGCTTTCTCAGGAATGATTTACGTGTTACCAGCTATGCCAGCTTGGAATAACTTCTCACCGGTGATATTCTTCTTGATTACGGCATTACTGCTAGGACCAGTATATGTGAGCTCGGTGCTAGTATGGAGGAAGGAAATGCAATTACCGAATATTGCAACATTAGCAGTAGTGGCAATAATAATATCTATAATTGCATCATTGCTGCACTTGTCCACAATATCCTCTGGATCGATTGCACAGAGTATGACAGCAACCAATATGCTAGCTAGTAGTGTATTCTGGTTAAGAGTTGTTTTTGGATGGGTAGTACCTTTAGCAATTTTTGCACATTATGCATACCACAAGCAGCAAATGAATTCATCTATTCTAATTACAGCATTTGTAATGTTGTTAGCTGGTGAATTGATGGCAAGAGAATTATTTTATAGTGCAGTAGTAGCATTACAGATTGGACTGTAAACAAAACTTGGCATTCAACATTAAAGCGAGATAGTGTAAAAAAATTCAATTAGCTAGAGTAGGGAGCTTGCAGTCAATGCAGGCTCCTTTTGCATGGTACATCAGAATTTATAACATTATATCTGATGTACATAAGTGCAATAAAGAAAACTTAGCTTCGTAGTTTAGCAGAGCCAATCTTGCAAGTTTTCTTTATCAAATTTTCAAATCATTCAAGATGTAATGTAAGTAAGAAAAGTAACTAAGCAAAGTAGTCAAGTAAAGTAACTAAGCAATTAGTAATATACTTCAATTGATGCTAATAAGATGTATGTGATGAGTGTATATAAGCAGCAAAAATGTACTTGTTTATTTTGATATTGTCTTAGTGGATTGTAGTTTTTATAGATTGTAGTTTTTATAGATTGTAGTTTTTATAGATTGTAGTTTTTATAGATTGTAGTTAGTGTAGAAGGAAGGGGAGTAGAGACGCATGTACGATCGATTATCAGGTTCAATTGAAAAATTTACTTTTGGTAATAAACTGATTCTGGTAAGTATAATTATTCTATGTTGCATAATTGTAACTGGGTGCGGTATTGGTAAAGCTGATTTGACTATGTTAAATGTATCCTATGATCCAACACGTGAACTATATCAAGAGTATAATATGGCTTTTATTAATTATTGGAAGCAACAAACTGGTCAGCAGGTGAATGTTTTACAATCGCATGGAGGATCAGGTAGTCAGGCGCGAGCTGTTATTGACGGATTAAGTGCAGATGTTGTCACATTAGCATTAGCTTATGATATTGACATGATGCACGAAATAGCAGAATTAATACCTGTTAATTGGCAGCAAAGGTTACCCCATAATTCGACTCCGTATACATCTACTATTGTGTTTCTAGTCCGAGAGAATAATCCGAAGAATATTCGTGATTGGTCAGATTTAATTAGAGCAGACGTATCAGTCATTACACCAAACCCTAAGACTTCAGGAGGTGCAAGGTGGAATTATTTGGCTGCTTGGGGATACGCAATGAAGAATTATGGTGATGAATTAATGGCAATGGATTTCGTGACAAAGCTGTATAATAATGTATCGGTACTAGATACTGGTGCAAGAGGCTCAACTACTACATTTGTGGAACGTGAGCTTGGTGATGTATTGATAGCTTGGGAGAATGAAGCATTATTAGCAATTAAAGAGTTCGGAGAAAGTAAATTTGAAATAGTTGTTCCATCGGTTAGTATCTTAGCCGAACCACCTGTTACTGTAATTGACAAGAATGTAGATCAAAAGGGTACGCGTGAGCTTGCAGAAGCCTACTTATCGTATTTATATTCTGATCAAGCACAACAAATCATAGCTAAACACTATTTTCGTCCACGAAATGAACAAGTATTAATGGAATATGAGCATATGTTTCCTGATATTGAGCTATTTACTATAGATGAAATGTTTGGAGGTTGGTCGCAAGCACAGAGCAAGCATTTCAGTGATGATGGACTATTCGACCAAATCTATCAGCCTAAATAAAGCGAAGTTTACATGAGGGAGTCTTGAAACCAGAGATAAATCTAGAATGTAAAGAATGCAAGGAATGTAAAGAATGTAAGAATGTAAGAATGTAAAGAAAAGTAGACTGCCAATGTGGCAGTCTACAGTTCGTACATTAGAATTATAACATTATTCTGATGTACATAAGTGCAACTAAGACATTCATCTAAATGCGATCTTTAATTAGCCATTGTTCAAATCGATATACCCCTTGGTACATCAGAGTAGCTATACAAGCGATAATTAAGATGCTTAACATTACAAGTGTGAAGTTGAAGACCTGAAATCCATAAATAATCAAGTACCCAAGCCCTTGTTTGGCAACAAGGAATTCTCCGACTATGACACCCACCCATGCAAGACCAACGTTAACCTTTAATGTAGATACGATAGTAGGAACAGATGAGGGTAATATCACCTTAGCATATATATCTGATTTACGACCGCCGAATGTTTTAATAACTTTAATATAGTTTTCATTTACTTCTTTGAAATTAGTGTAGACAACTATTGTTGTGATTATTACTGTAATCATTAGTGCCATTGCCATAATAGAGATAAAGCCGGGTCCAAGGCTAACTATGAATAGTGGTCCTAGTGCAACCTTAGGCATGCTGTTAAGTACGATTAAGTATGGTTCGAATACTCGATTTAAAAATGGTGACCACCATAATATCGTAGCTATAATTGTACCAATTAGCGTCCCTAACAAAAAGCCAAGTACTGTTTCAGATAGAGTTGTAGAAATATGCGGCAATAGGCTATTATCAGCAAGCTTAGTGAGAAATAGTTCCCAAATCCTAGACGGAAAGCTAAATATTAAAGGGTTAATCCAGCGCTTAGCAGCGGCAACTTCCCAGGCTATAAACAAACTTAGCAGTAACGATATTTGTACCAAAAACACATATATTTTTTGTTTGCGTTTTTGTTTTAAAAAGGCTTGATGGATTTCCTTATTCATTAACATCCAGCTCCTTCCATATCTTGTGAAAGATATCATAAAAGCCTTCAGCTTCCCGAGCATCAAATGGTAATTTATCACGAATTTCTTGTGGGATAATAATTATCTCTTTGATTCTGCCGGGATTACTATCCATGATTATGATTCGATCACTCATGGCAATCGCCTCTGCAATGTCGTGTGTTACTAAAACGGCTGTTTTTTGGTGTTTTTTTAATTGTATTGATACAAGATCCTCGAGTTTTAGCTTATTCTGATAATCAAGTGCGGAGAATGGTTCATCTAGTAGTAGTACATCTGGTTCTGTTACTAATGTTCGTGCTAAGGCAGCACGTTGTCGCATTCCGCCTGAAAGTTGAACAGGATATGTGTCTTTATAGTCTCCAAGCCCTAATTCACCTAGCAATTGCTTAGCTCGTAGCTTAGTCTGTTCATTTAGTTGATTCATTATCTCTAACCCAATGCAAGTGTTCTTATATATTGTTCTCCATTCAAATAAATAGTCTGATTGCAGCATATAGCCAACCTTTGAGGATGGTTTAGTAATAGGGATATCATCAATTAGAATTTTACCGAAGGTGGGATTCAATAATCCAGCTATACATGAAAGAATAGTACTCTTGCCGCAGCCGCTTGGTCCGACAATACTTACGAATTCACCTTTTGTTATTTCCAGATTAACATTCTCTATTGCTGTATGGGCATGCGTTTTTGTAACGTATACATGGGTTATGTTTTCTAAGCGTATTTTGATATGCTCCATATCAATCACTACTTCATAGCTTTTTCTGCGAAGCTAGTGTTTACTAACACTGAGTAGTCAACCCGTTTCTCTAATTCCCCTGCTTCTTCGATGATATCCTGTAACAGATTCCACTCCGCTTCGCTTAATACTGGATTTTTATCAAAGGATTCTTGTGATCGATAGCGTTCTACAACCGAGGTTAGGATATCAAGCTCAGTATCTTCAAAGTAAGGAGCAATAGATTTAGCTACAACTTTAGCAGGTTGCTCATATACCCATTGTTGAGCTTTATAAACTGCATTAGTGAATTTTTGAATTACTTCTGGATTATCTTTAATATAGCTTTCTTTTGCCATGAAGACGGTATAAGGCAGATTACCACTTTCAGTTCCGAATGATGCAATAACATGGCCAAGTCCTTGTTTTTCGAAGATGCTAGCCTGTGGTTCGAATAATTGCACATACTCGCCTGTGCCTGAGGCAAAAGCATTTGGAATATTTGCGAAGTCAATATTTTGAATCAATTCTAAGTCTTTATGGGGATCGATTCCGTGTGATTTTAACACATATTCGCCAACCATTTGTGGCATGCCGCCCACTCGCTGTCCTAAGAAAACAGTACCTCTGAGGTCATCCCATTTGAAGTTAGGCTGCGGATTTTTGGCAACTAGGAAAGTACCATCAGTCTGGGTGAGCTGCGCAAAATTTACCACTACATCATCTGATCCTTGTTGATAAACATAAATACTAGTTTCACTACCGACAAGTGCAATATCTGCCCCATCTGAAATCAAGGCTGTCATTGCTTTGTCGCCGCCCCATGCAGTAGTTATATTTACTGCTAAGCCTTCTTTTTCAAAGAAGCCCTCTGTTACAGCTACATACTGTGGAGCATAGAATATGGAGCGAGTAACCTCTGATACCTCTACATTAATTAGCTCACTACTTGAACTACCACATGCAGATAACACTAAGGCTATAGTAAATAACATAACTAAGCCTATACTTAATCTTTTCATTTACATATCACTCCTTCTCATATTAGGAATAATGTATTCTATTCATAATTGCCTACCAGTGCCACAAGGAATAATATTAATAGGCAAATAAGGTATATAATCATAGTCAATTGAAGGTAGAGATTAGTAGACATATTAAGTTTCTTATATTGACTTATCTCGATTGTTATGCTACATTACGTTAAATACAATATATGATGAATAAATTGCAAATTTTGTTCAAATCAATCTTGTTATTCGTAGAAAATTACACAACAAAGAATAGAAACTAGCAAACTATTCGAAAGGATAGGACGCAAAGCCGTGGATCTAAAGCTGTTTTAGTTATGATTGCCAGGTTGCCTAAACTTTTAAAGTTATATGCTACTTTCTAGAGGCAACCATTTTTTGGGTGCTTTTTTAGTACATCAGAATTTATAACATTATATCTGATGTACATAAGTGCAACTAAGGCATTCTCTTCACCAGAGGCTTGGCGAATGCCAAGTTTTCTTTATTTGCCATAATTTTAAAGGGTGTGAGAATATGAAATTAAATTTATCAAAAAGAATTATTATTTATTTTAGCTTAATGGTTTTGGTTATATCGATAGGATTAGGAGTTACGGCTATTTTTAGCAGTATGAATACGTCTAGAAGTTTAGTAGAGCAATCATTATTAGTACAAGCAGATGAAGGCTCGAAATATCTAAATTCAGTCTTAAGTTTGCGTTTAGATATTCTTCAAGAACTTACTTATCTTGAAGCTATGCGCTCGGAAGATATAGATACAAAGCTTAAGGCTTTAACTGATGATGTTGAGCGGCTAGGGTTTATGGATATGGCAATAGTAACACCGGACGGGATAGCACACTATGTTCTTGCCGGCAATACAGCAGAGCTTGGCGATCGGGAATATGTTATAAAGGCATTTAATGGTGAAGAAAATGTTTCGGACGTAATCATTAGTCGGGTGACCAATCAAGCAGTAATGATGTATGCTGTTCCTATTAAAGTAAATGGAAAAGTAGAATCAGTACTTATTGCTAGAAGGGATGGCAATGAGTTAAATACTATTACAGATGAAATGGGATTCGGAGAAAAGGGATACGCTTATGTAATTAACAGCAGCGGTACTATTGTCGCTCATCCGAACAGAGATTATGTAATGGAGCAGTTTAACCCTATAGAAGATGCTAAATCAGACGCTTCACTTGTTGCGCTAGCAAACAATATGCAGACTGTTTTAACAGAACATCGGGGTGTATACGAATATACATATAATAATAGAGAATTATATAGTGGATTTGCACCAGTGGAGGGAACAGATTGGTCAATAGTCATTCTTGCTGATCAAGAAGAAGTATTAGCTGGTGTAAATTCATTAAGAATCCTTTTGATATTAGCGATAGGTATATTTGTGTTATTAGGAATTACAGTTGCGGTCTTTATTGGCAGAACACTTGCAAATCCAATTAAATATATATCGAATGAGTTAAAGAGAATGTCTTCCTATAATTTTACAGAGGATAAAGAAACAAATATAGCAGCTTATGAAAATCGAACAGATGAAATAGGTGAGATGATAAATTCGCTGAAAATGATGAAACATAACATAAAAACTTTAATTGTAAATATTGCGGAGAATGCCCGTAATGTAGCTGCTTCATCAGAACAGCTTACAGCGACAAGCGAGCAGTCTGCACTAGCAGCTAATGAAGTAGCAAGAGCTATCGAAGAGATTGCCAGAGGTGCTGCAGATCAAGCTAAAGATACTGAAACTAGTGCGGAAAGAATTAATGAGATTGGACAAATTATTGAACAAGATCAGCAGCATAAAAATACGTTAAATGAAACAGCGAATATCGTGAGTCAGTATAAAGATGAAGGTCTTACAACATTAGAACAAGTAATTAATTATACAGATGAATCTGGCAAGGTAGCACAAGAGATAAGTGAAGTTATTATTAATACCAACGATAGCGCATTACAAATTCAGTCAGCTAGTGGCATGATTAAGAGTATAGCAGAACAGACGAATCTATTAGCATTAAACGCAGCTATTGAATCAGCTAGAGCTGGGGAAGCAGGAAGAGGATTTGCTGTTGTCGCTGATGAAATTCGCAAGCTAGCAGAACAATCTAGTAAATTTACGAATGAAATTGATGCAATCATTAAGGAATTAACAGGAAAGACAAGTCAAGCTGTTAATACTATTGGTAAAGTACAGACTATAACAAAGGGACAAGTAGAGAGTATTGAGCAGATAAGTGAAAAATTTAATAATATTGATAATGCAGTTAATAAGATGCAAGAAGTTATTATAACTTTAAATGAATCAGGGAAAGTATTAGATGATAAAAAGAATGAGCTTATAACAAGTATCGAGAGTTTATCGGCGATTGCAGAAGAAAATGCGGCAGGGTCTGAAGAGGCGTCCGCTTCAGTACAGGAACAGACGGCAGCAATGGATGAGATATCACAATCTAGTAATGCGCTATCTCTATTGGCAGAAGAGATGCAGAAGAATGTGGACAAGTTTAAATATTAAATTATAGAAGATAGTAAATATTAAATGTATAGGAAAAAGTAAATATCAAAACAAATAAGGAAAAGAAGCATGACTGCTTCTTTTCCTTTCGTAATAATGGGCGTATGGTAATGCCGCCGGATAAAATAGTGTTTTTAATTGTTTATTATTGTGAGAATGCTACTAAGAAAAAGCCAAACGCTACTAGCAAATATCCATAGAAAGCTAATTGCTCCTTAGTAGGTCCACATCTGTCAGGTACACATGACATGAGAATCGCCTCCTTTACTACAGTAAATGCTCATATTTATAAAAGAGGACTAGGCAAACATATAAATAATATACTTTTGTGTATATGCCTATAAAACGTTATATATAAATATTAAATACGCTGTGCATATGCGCTAATGAAAAACGGTGTACTTTATTTAGTACCGTTTACTATAAGTCTAGGAATATTTATTATTTTTTTTGAGTTAGTTGGAATATGCGGATAATTGGTATCAATTTTTGCCCATATTTTTTTAAGACCAGCTGCATTCATGAAACCAACGAGTTGCTTTTTATCAAAGCCATACCAAAGATCACTGTATTCATTAACCACATTTTCATATTCATGCTTCAAAAAATCAATAATCATCAGTGAGCCACCAGGCTTAAGCAACGTTGCTATTTGTTTGACCATTTTGGCGGGATTGTCAGCATGATGTAACACGTTAATGCAATAAGCATAGTCATATGTTGGTTCAGGGTTAGTGATTTGCATGAAATCAATATTATGAAAGAGAATATTATCATTACCATCAGCGAGCGCTTTTTTCATTGATATCTGGTACATTTCTCTAGAAAAGTCGTAGCCATGTACCACTTTAACGTAATGACTAATACGGTTAACAAGTATGCCAGAGCCCATCCCGAAATCAGCGACAATGTGATGTTTTTGTAATTTGTGCTTTTCTATAATTGTCTCGAAATATAAGTCATGGCTGGAAATCTGAAATGATGAAGTATAGTGATTTGTCTTCGTATCAAAATGCTCAATCATTACCTGCTTAATTTGTTCTGCAGTATCATCAGGCCATTCTGTGAAATCAAACCACTTAGTAAGAATTTCATATTCTTTATCTCCAAGCAATTTAGCATCAACATCAAGCGTTTTTGCTACAATTATTTTCTTTAGTCTTTCACGAGCACGCTTAAGCAACGACGTATATTTAGATTCAGAAATCCCCATGATTTGTGCAGCTTCCTTGTATGTGTACCCTTCATATTCATATAAATAGATGGCATTGTAATGCTCATCTGGTAATGATTTAATAATATCCTCGATTTTTCCTTTAATCTCGTTATTAGCTAAATCATCAGATAAGTTATCCTCTGTTATAGGTAATTTAATTGCAGGATTATCTATATCTGATGCAGTTTTATATAATGGTGAGTTTTTAACGCTTTTCCAGAAATCTTTACAGATATTATTGGCAATGATATAGAGCCAATTTGAAATAGATGATTCCAATGTAACCTTGTCGATATTACGATAAACTTTAATAAATGTTTCTTGTGTTAAATCCTCAGCAATTGAACAGTCGTTGTTGTTTTTTGACAAAATATATCGATAAATTTGTTGATAATACTGCTGATACAACTGTTGAAATAACTTCTCATTATCAGTCTCATTATTAGCCTCATTATTAGTAGAAACAAGTGAATTTCCTTCGGGTTGCGTATTCATGACTAACACAGCTCCTATATAAGTGGACTTAAGGCTATCTTGCATTATTTAAATAGGCTTTGTCAAATAAATATGATTAAATTTATCTGTTTACATATAATTGGCAAACAGATTTTTTCATCTTTTTTTCATATTTCGACTCTAAAAGTGCATGGATTTTCAAAATATGTCGTTATATAAGGTATAGTGCACTCAAAAAAATAATGGAGGGGAAATGAAATGGAAAAGAAGCAGAATAAAGACAAACAGTTATCCCTATCTAGACGCACATTTATTAAGGCATCTGGTGCAGCGGTAACGACAGCGGCAGTTGTTGGCGGTGTCGACGTATTATTCGATTCGCCTGATGTGGTTGATGCTGCTGTAGATTTATCTAATGCAAAGACATTTACATCAAGTTGTGCGATGGAATGCTTGCATCATAACTTAAAGGGTTATGTAGTAGATGGTAAACTAGTAAAGGTTGAGAGTAATTGTGATGATACAACAAAAGCTTGTTTAAGAGGAATTAGCCGTACACAATGGGTAAATCATCCTGATCGTATCAAGATGCCAATGCTTCGTACTGGTGAAAAGGGTGAAGGAAAGTGGAAGGAGATCGGTTGGGATGAAGCACTTGATTTAATTGTTACCAAAATCAAAGAAACACAGCAGCAATATGGCAATCAAGGGCTGGCGTTTCGTTCCGGTTCTGGTAACTTCGGTTCTTTGACTAACTCGGTAGGGCAGACCTTCTTTAATTATCTAGGCGGTAATACTCCGATATTTGGATCATTATGCTGTCAGGTAGTAAGTACAACAATGCCAGCAATGATTGGAACAAGAACAGAAGCAATGCGAGATACAATACCTGACAGTAAATATATATTAGTATGGGGTACGAATCCAGCAGTAACGATGCAGTCCTATTTTCCGTGGTATCTAGATGCAATGAAAAAAGGCGCACGCATGGTTACTATCGATCCACGTCTTAGTGAAACAGCGGCGAAATCGGATGAATGGGTAGAAATATTGCCAGGTACAGATACAGCGCTAGGCTTAGGTATGTTGAAAATAATTATTGAAGATAAGCTATATGATAAAGAGTTTTTATTACACAAGAGTAGTGTGCCATTCTTAGTTGATAAAACAACCGGGGATCAAGTGAAAGAAGAAGGTAATGATACAGGTTACCTAGTGTATGATGAATTAAGCAAGTCAATTGTTAGACATGATACACCTGGAATTACTCCGGCATTAAGCATAGTGGGTACAGATATTACAGATAAATATACAACAGTATTTGATTTAATTTATGAAGAAGCGAAGCCTTGGACACCAGAAAAGGTTCAGGAAGAGACTGATATTCCGGCAGGTACAGTTATTCGTTTAGCTAGAGAATATGCAACTACCAAGCCAGCAATGATTATTCAGAATATGGGTGGCTTCCAACGTACAGAGTTTGGATCATATGCAGTAGGAATTCATATTTATCTAGCTATCTTTACAGGTAACTTTGGAGTTCCGGGAGCTGGGGTATGCGATGCCGGTGGTGTTACACAAGCTATTAAGGTAAATCCAGCGATTAAGCCGCCAGAGGCGTCAACAATAGCAAAATATCCAGCTATACCAGCACCTAAATTTGGTGAGTATATTCTAGAAGATAAACCAACTAAGATTAACTTCCTATGGCTAATGACAACCAGTTTAATGACGCAATTCCCTAATACTAATGCAGTTAAACAAGCACTGAAAAAGATACCATTTGTTGTGGTAGCAGATAACTTAATGACATCTACAGCTTTATATGCAGATTTAATTTTGCCGAGTACGACAATTTTTGAAGATACTAACTTAATGGCTAGTATTCGTCACCAACATGTACAGCTAATGGAAAAGGCTGTTGATCCTGTTGGGCAGGCAAAACCAGACCTGTGGATTTTTACAGAACTGGCGAAGCGATTTGGTTTTGGTGAAGAATTTGACAAAACACCAGAGGAATTGATTGAGCGATGTTTAGAAGGAACAGGTATAACTATTGAGCAATTGAAGAAGGGTCCAGTAACGCCAATACCGTTCCCGTATATTCCGTATAAAGATGGAATTTTCAAAACACCGACTAAAAAAGCAGAATTATTTATGCCAATGTGGAAGGAAAAAGGCTTTAATCCTGTTGTAACATATATTAGACCAAAGGAATTTATTAAAGGTGACCAAGCTTTAGTTGAAAAGTATCCTTTAATGGCAGTTCAACGAAAAATTAACCGTACGATTCACTCAAGCTTTGGTACGTTGCCTTGGATTATTGAGGCTGGTGGGGATACTCCGCACGCATTGATACATCCAGATGATGCTGCAGCTCGTGGTATTAAGCACGATGATAAGGTAGTTGTCTACAATGATCGTGGTGAACACCATGCAGTTGCAATCGTTAAGGCACATATTAAACCAGGTATTATCGCTTTAGAAAATGGTTGGTGGGAACAACAAGGTGGAAGTAGTAGTTATGTAACGAATGATGCAGTTGAGCCATTAGGTGGCGGTCATTGCTGTAATAATACGCTAGTTGAAATCAAGAAGGAGGGCTAAACATGTCTAAACAGGTTGGATTCTATATTGATATGGCAAATTGTTATGGCTGCCAGACTTGTCAAGTAGCATGTAAATCGGAGCAAGGCACAACGCCAGCAGTGAGTTGGCGACGAGTGCGTCACTTTGACACGGATTATCCTGCGACACATGGCACTTTGTCTATGAGCTGTAACCATTGTGATAATCCAGAATGCTTGAAGAATTGCCCAACAGGTGCTTATGTTAAATTAGCCAACGGTATTGTTTATCAGAATCATGATAAATGTATTGGTTGCAGAATGTGTGTAATGGCATGTCCTTACGGAGCACCACAATATGATCCAGAAGAAGGCAAGGTAAGCAAATGCAGCTATTGTAGAGAGAGAATCGAGGCAGGTTTACAGCCACAATGTGTTGAAGCGTGCCCTGGTGGTAATATTATTGCAGGTGATTTACAAGAACTACGTGCTAAGTATCCTGGTGCAGTTGAATTAACAGGTATGCCAAAAGCGAAATTGACTAGACCATCAATCATAATTAATCCGGCTAAAGCCTTTAAAAAATAGAAAGGGGGAAATATCATGGAAGCTTGGGAATTACCATTAGTATTATTCACAGTATTAGGACAATGGGGTATTGGAATAGCATTGATGATTACAATAGCTGAGAGTGTAGCACCATCAATAGTAGATTCAGCAAACAGACAAAACATCCGCTTTGGCGGGATGATGGTATTACCGTTAATTGCATTAGGATTACTGTTTTCTGTATTTCATCTTGGGACACCGTTTGCGGCGTATAAAGCACTATTTAACTTAGGCACATCAATGTTAAGTCTAGAAATATTAGCCTTCATTATCGTATCAGCATTAGCGTTAGTATACAGTTATATGTGGTGGAAGAATCCTGACAGTGGCTTGCGTCGCACTATCGGAATAGTGCTTAGTGTTGTAGGTATAATCGCAATTGTAATTTCAAGTAAGGTCTATACAATGCCGACGAGACTAGGATGGGATTCTTGGGAAACAATTGCCGCCTTCCTATTAACGGCAGTATTGCTTGGTGCAACAACAGTAGCGGCACTTGTTGTTGGCAACAAAGCAACTGATGTTATGAAAGCAAATAAAGTACTAGCTGTAATTATACTACTTGCAGTAGTAGGGATTGTAGTTACTTTAGCTGGAATCAGCTCTATGTATGGACAATCAGCAGAACAATCTGCAGTGGTTATTGGAACATTTGCTAACGGTATGTTCTTCGTACGTCTACTACTAAGCTTAATGATTCCAGTAATTATGGCTGCGTATATTCTAAGTAATAAAGCAACGAATAATTTAGTAACACTAGGACTTGGTGGTATAGTTGTCGGTGAATTATTAGGTAGAGTATTATTTTACTCATCAACTATGAGCCAATATCCTTGGTTTTAAAGATAACAACTAAAAATAAAATTTAAATAGTATTGAAAATTTGAAATAATAATAATAACGCTTCATCATTGATATACTTCTTTGATGGAGCGTTATTGTTTTTAATTATTTTTAATTAATTTTGGCATCAATGTATGATGTATCAACATCTTCTCCGAACCATTCATGTAATTTGTTATTTGCTTTAAATTTAACATCGTCATCAATATACATAACAACTTGTAATAATGCTACGCCTAAAGCCCCTAAATCATCAACATATCCCATACCTACAAGAAAGTCAGGAACTAAATCTACAGGTAATATGAAATATCCTAATGCCCCAATAATAATTGCCTTGGTTTTTGCCGGAATTTCCGGCTTTTGTAAGGTATAGTAAAGCAGTAACACTGCATATACAACAGAGGAACCTGCCTTTTTGGCATGTTTTTTTAATTTGTCCCAAAATTTTTCATCAGAGTAGTGTTCAGTCGCTTTGACTACTTCAATTTCAAGCTGCTCATCAGAATAATCCATATCAGTGCCTCCCTTTTAAAGTACTATAAAGTATCTTAATAAATACATTCACACCTTTATCCTTCTATTATAATGCTAGAAGGGGGTCTTTGCATAGCTTCGCCTGCAAAGGGAATATACTATTTACATGGAGCCTAATTAGGTGTATTATCAAAATGAGTGATTACTCACTTTATTTAAAGGGTGTTACTAATTTTAAATAGGAGCTCGGAATTAACGAAGTCTTTTGAGCCCAAATGAGAGTTATTCAGTCAAAAAAGTACATGTTAATGTTGAAATTTATAATTGAAGAAGTATGTATGAAAGCAGTTTTCAATTTTACGCAA
>Ga0265293_10007843_pt1 | contig 16216 bp, 10 predicted proteins | sample Munlanlewell138R_FD_192505 | JGI IMG/M metagenome (GOLD analysis project Ga0265293, IMG submission 192505) | Leachate microbial communities from a municipal landfill in Southern Ontario, Canada - Leachate well 138R | ecosystem: Engineered > Solid waste > Landfill > Unclassified | place: Canada...
TAGAATCAATTTCCATAAAAGTATTTTTATCAAGCGTATATAATATTCTTAAATAAGCACCTATTCTAAAATGAAATCCACAATGAGGACATACATGAAAATTATTATCTAAGTCTTTTTTATAAACGGCGGAGCTACAAGAAACACATTGCATAAAAACTCCATCAGGAATATCAACAGGTTTTGTTTCAATAGGATTTTTTTTAATTAGCTCTTGAAATTTATTTATTTTATTACGACGTTCATCTAATAAGTTCTTCACGATATTCACCTTTAATTAATTTGTTAAATTTAGCGATAAAGCTAGTATCATAACTACCTTTAATAAAATCAATTGAATGCATGATAGCATATTGGTATTCAATATTAGTAGTGATACCGTCAATTAAAAGTTGTTCTAGGGCAACCCGCATTTTGCGGATTGCATCTTTTCTTGTTTTTGCAAAAACAATTAATTTTCCTAACATAGAATCATAAAATGGACTAACAACATAATCGGGGTAAATATGAGTATCAAACCTAACATTAAACCCTCCTGGAAATAATATTTTATTTATTTTACCAGGTGTTGGCATAAATTTATTTAAGGGATCCTCAGCATTAATCCTACATTCAATCGCATGCCCTAATATTTTTAAGTCTTCTTGTTTAAAAGATAGAGTTTTTTTTAAGGCAATATTAATTTGTTCTTTAATTAAATCTATTCCTGTAATCATTTCGGTAACGGGGTGTTCTACTTGAATTCTGGTGTTCATTTCAATAAAATAAAAATCTAAATTTTTATCAACCAAAAACTCAACCGTTCCGGCTCCCTCATAATTAACACTTTTTGCCAAGTCAACTGCTGCCTTCCCCATTTTATTTCTAACGCTTTCTGAAAGAATCGCCGATGGAGCTTCTTCAATTAACTTTTGATTTCTTCGTTGGAGTGAGCAATCTCTTTCAAATAAATGAACCGTATTACCAAAACTATCAGCCATAATTTGAATTTCAATATGACGAGGAGATTCAATAAATTTTTCTACATATAATGATTTATCTCCAAAGGAAGCTTCCGCTTCCATGGAAGTTAATTCAAAAGATTTAATAAATTCATTTTCATTATGAGCAATCGATATTCCCCGACCGCCCCCACCTGAAGTGGCTTTAATCATAACTGGAAATCCTATCTCTTTAGCAATCTTTAAACCTTCATCAACATCTTTAACAACACCATTTGACCCCATTACGACAGGGACACCGCTGCTTTTAGCTATTTTTTTAGCAGTCGCTTTATCGCCTAGTTTGCTAACAACGTTAGCGGATGGACCGATAAATTTTATTCCGGTTGCTGTAACCATTTCAATGAACTTATCATTTTCTGCTAAAAAACCATATCCGGGATGGATATGGGTTGCACCACAAGCAACAGCGGCTGATAAAACATTGTTCATGTTTAAATAACTATCTGAAGATTTTGCTGTTCCAATTCTGATTGCTTCATCGGCTAGTTTTACATGAAGGCTTTCTTCATCAGCAGTCGAGTAAACAGCAACCGAAGAAATTCCCATTTCTTTTAAGGCTCTTATTATTCGAACTGCAATCTCGCCACGATTGGCAACTAATACTTTGTTTTTTGCCATTTTATTTTACCACTTCAAATAAAACATCTTCAAAACCAACAACATCACCATTTTTAAAAGTGATTTTTGAGATAGTACCATCATATGATGAAGTAATTTCATTCATTATTTTCATTGCTTCTACAATACAAACAACATCGCCTTTTTTAACTTTATCCCCTACTTTTACAAAGGGTTTAGCTCCAGGTTTTAGACTTTCATAAAAAGTACCAACTAGCGGACTTTTTATGTAAGAAAGATCTTCATTTATTTCTAAAGTTTTATTAGTATCTTTAGGATTAGTAGTTTTATTTAATTCTTCATAATTAATATCTTTATTAGTTTTTATAATTGGATTTTTATTTTTAGATAATTTTAATTTAACATTGTTTGTTTCTAATTCTAATTCAGTTAATTTAGATGATTCAAAATCTTTGATTATACTTTTTATTTCTGAAAGTTTCATATTTTTATACGCCTATCTTTTTTTATTTCAAACTTTTTTATTTATGCAATTTAATCTATTATATCAAAATACTTTGATATTCAAAGATATTTACATTTTACCATTTTAAGCATTTTTGTCAAACAATTTTGCAAGAAAAAAGCCCAATTAAGGACTTTAGTAATTTATATTAAATTTAATTAACATATGGTCTATCGTCATCATCTTTTTCAATGATAACTGAGTCATTTATTTCAGGTTTTTTTGTTTTATCTTTCGTTTTGGTTTTATTCATTTCAAGTTGATATTTACGATATCCACCATAACCTTTTGAGCCATCATAAATTAAATAAGCGCCACCAATTAATGATATTATTAAAAGAAGCCAACCGATTAAACTGGCATCAAACTTTTCGCTAACCGCGATAACTGTTCCTACCGGTAATAATAAAAGGTGAGTCCAAAATTTAACTTGTTCAGTTTTTTCACCTAAGAATACTACTGAATATAAAAATACTACTGCTCTAGCAGCTAATACATAAACTAAACTATAACGATAAACTAACCCCCAAGGGCCATTAGGATCTAAATCATTATTAATAGCTTTAACGCCAATGATAATTAAGGCAACCCCAACTAAGGTACTTAAAACTATTTCAACTAAATTTATCGTTCTTAAAATCTCTTTATCAAGTGATTTTAATAATGGCCAAACTCTAAAGATTGAAAATATAACAATTACACTTCCAGTGATTAAATAAACTAAACTTTCTTCAAAAAAGAAAACTAAGCCCACTCCAATTAAAATTGCTGCTAATATCCATTTTAATAGCCAACTATACGATGGTCTTTTCATTTAAATCCTCCATTTAAACTTTTATTTATTATGGTCGGAATGACAGGATTTGAACCTGCGACCCCTTGCACCCCATGCAAGTGCGCTACCAAGCTACGCCACATTCCGCCCGTATAATAAATAATTATACCACGATTTATTGATTTATTTTTATAAATCAATCAATATCTATTCTATTATTTCATTAATTTCATCTTCTTCATTTTTCTTAACTTCAATAAATTTATGGTTACCAATAATCCCAAAGATAGGAATAGATAAGAAAAATAGCCAGCTCCACATAAACCCGTCCTGAAATATAATCCCAAAGATATAATATAAAATTAATGAAACAAATGGCATATAGGCAACCAAATAATTAAATTTATAAACGTGATAAATACCAATCATGGGGATAAAGAGTAGAATTAGCCAAGTTATATCCCATCTTCCAAATGAAAAACTTGCAATCAAATATATTAATACCGTTATAATCATCATCCCGATGATCTTTTTATTTTTAAGAATCTTATATTCATCAAAAACAAATGTTACATGTCCTGTAAAGATACTTAAAATAATTGGAATGATAAATATCCATAAGCTATAACGCCATTCATTTAAGTTAAAACCAATGATTAAATAAATAATTCCACTTAAAGTTATTACTAGCGATAAAAGAATATCATACCTTTTAAATGGCGGTAATAATAAACTAATAATTGGAATAAGTAAAAAGATAGGCCATCCATAAAGATAAAACGATTGATTATAATAAGCAATTAAAAAATAAATAATTAAAAGACCAAAAGGAAGGATTCCTATAATAGTCTGGTAAGATATTTTTCCTGATAAAACACCGGCAATAGGAATGCTTAAAAAGATTAACCATGTTGGATGCCATATATCAAATCTAATCCCGATTACATAATAAATAATCACTGAAACAAATACCATTAAACCAGGAAGCATTTGACGTCCTTTTGTATTTAAAACAATCGCACTAATCGGAATTATCAACATCGCTATCCATGAATACTCCCAAGCATTTCCTAAATAACCAATTAAAAAGAAAATAATAATACTAACAAACACCATTACGCCAACGATTTTATCCTTGGCGATAAAGTGGTGGGTTAAATCTCTTTTTAAAGACTGATAAACATTTTTAGGACTTCCTAGTTTTGAAATAATTTCTGATTCATTATAACCATTATCTAATAAATCTTGATATAGTTCATTATAATCACCAATGACAGACTTGATTTCTAATTTATCAACTCTAGCTTCATTTAATGTTTCTTCTAATTTTTTTAAATATTCATTTTTCTTCATTTTTCATCTCCTAAAATTTTGTTAACATTTTTAATAAATAAATTCCATTCATCTAAATATAAATTTAACTGATTTAATCCTTTTTTAGTTATTTGATAATACTTACGGTTAGCCCCTTTATCACTTTCTTTTTCATAAGTAACAAAAATCCCTTGATTAGTTAATCGCCTTAAAATAGGATAAATTGTATTTTCATTGATATCTAAAACATTTGATAAAGTCTTAATTACTTCAAATCCATACATATCTTCTTTTGAAATTACTTTCATAATACATATCTCGATAACTCCTTTTTTAAACTGAGTATTCAAGAAATCACTTCCTTCCTTGTGTATTACACACTACTATAATAACATAGTTGTGTGTGAAACACAATACTAATGATTAAAAATATGTTTACTAATAAAAAGAACCGCTTTCGCGGCTCTTATTATTAGTAATTATGGATAGATTAAATCAAGTAACTCTTGTCGGGTTTCCACTTGGGTAAGTGGTGGGTTATGAAGTTTATCTATCATAAAGTCCTTAACAATCGTCATTCCTTCATCTTCATTTGGAAGTGGCGTTTCATATCCAATATATTCTTTAAACTCTTCTTGATTAATACTTTGAGCGTTTGTAAATAATTCAGCTTCATTAATGTTTTGGGCGTCGTTTATATCTTCAATTCCTAGGGCGATAAAGGCGTTAACTAAGTTAATCATTTCCTCTACTTGAATATCAATTGTTTCATCTTCTGTACCTAAATGTGATTCTAATGTGTCTAAGTTAACATTATTAATAGAATCTGATATTAAACGGTTAGTAATTGCGGATTCTTCTTCTAAGGCACTTCCTACATATTCTAGTTCAATGTCTCCTGGATTTAAATTATCTAATTCTAAAGTGCTAAACCCTAAGGCAATTAATGCATCAGATAGATTTATTAATTCTACTTTAGTAATATCATGGCCAGGATAACTATGAGTTTCTAAAGCACTATCTGGAACTAAAATATTAGTTCCTAGTATTTCTTTACTAGACTCATTAGTAATTGTATAAGTAATTTTACGATTCATAATAACTGATTCTTGATTAACAATTTCTTTTAATAATTCGGGCGTTAATGAAGTGCTATCTATATTATTAGTTAAAGTAATTAGCGACATTTCATTTGGATCATCTGGTGGAGTTGTTTCTTTATCAGCTACTTTATTTAAAGCATTAAGTAAGTTATTAATTTCATCTTTTAAAATTAACTCTAAAGATACTTCACTAAAGGCATCTTCCCTAATAGTACTTAAACCGAGGGAGTTAACGATTCCTTCTGACATATACTTTCTAATAATATATGAGTTTTTATCATTCATTTGATACATTTTATTTAAAGTTAAACTATCTGAATTATTACCTAAATCACTTAAGATATTATCTAAACTATCTCCAGCATTAGGGTCAGATGGATTATATGAATCATCTAAAACACTAATTGCATTAAAGAGGTTAGTTAATTCTTGATGACTTAAATCTTCTGTATTTATACTATCATATGCATTAACTGATATTCTATTATGATCAACAGTTGGGATAATTATGTTACTTAAGATTGTTTGAATTAAAATTGATTCTTCTTCATTTACTTTAATTAATTTATAAGTAGTTATTTGGTTTGCATCCATGTTATCAATTAAAGTATTAAGTGGACTTCCTTGATGGTTATCTAAGGCATCTAAACTATTTAAGAAGTTAGTTATTTCATCTTTATCTAATAAGCCAAACTCAGCTTTCCCTAAGACGGGGTCATTAGCATCAAAATATGCATTATCACGAACTGGGTAATTTTCTTCGATTGTCGATCTTATTACATCAGATATTTGTCCTTCAAAGATTAACGAATTTACCGCTCTCATATCATTAATTGTATTAATTGTTAAATCACTTTGAACATCATCAGCGATTTGGTCTAGTTTTTTACTTTCACCAAATCCAGCAATTAAACTATTAATAAATAGTTCTAATTGATCTTGATAGATTTCATCAGCTAATTCAAGTGCTTCAGGATGGATCTTAAAGTCTTCAAAATCAATAATTGATTTTGAGATAACAGTTTTAATAATTGATGATTCTTTATCAATAACATTACTTGTATCTAATAAAGTTAATTTATCAGGGGCAAGATTATCGGTTACATCTAAAATTAAATCATCCGGGGAATCACTTAAAGAAATAAACGCATCAATTAATTTTAGAAGTTCATCATAACTAATTAAATCATCATATTTAATTGAGTTTTCATGATGGAAAGCATTATCTTTTAAGTTTTGGTCTTTTATTTCGTTATTTTCAAGTAATTCCTTTGAAATTTCTCCTCTTAAAACAATCGAATCTCCACTAGTAATCGCTAAATTAGTTTTAGAGACTGTTAATTCATTTGGGTTTAAATCATCCATTAACTCAGTTAATGACATAGATGGATCACTATCTAAGGCATCTAAAACTTTAAATAATTCATCTAATTCATGAATACTTAATAAACTAGGTTCATCTATATCATATGCAAGTTCATGAATATCATTAAAGCCATCGGTGATTCCATAGGAAATAAATCCTCTAATTACTAATGATTCCTCATATTTAAGTTCTAATAAGTCTTCAACTAAGATATCATCTAAAAATTCATTATTATTTGAGTCAGATAAAACACCTAAATCTAAATCTAAGGTAACTAACATATCTCCGATTGCACTTAGTTCATTTTGTTTTAAATCAAGTTTTTCCGGTGACGTATACGCACCTTCAGGAATATCAAATAGATTTGCGTTATTAAGTTGGGTAGTAATTAATCTAGTTATTATTTTAGATTCTAAATTAATTACTTCATTTAACTCAACTCCAGTTATATTTGATAAATCAAAATCATTACCTGAATCAGGTAAATTTAAATCTAAAATAACAATTGAACTTAATAATTTATCAATCTCATCTCTAATAATCCATTCATTATACGGAGAATTAGAATCATTAACTAACGCAGTTTCAGGTATTTCGATTGCTTCTAAACCTTTTAATTGAGTTGATAATAAACTATAAATTATTTCTGAACTTAATAATTTATCTTTATTATCTTCATCACCGATATATGATTTAATGGCCGGAAATACTTCGTTAAAAGCATTCGGATTATTCATTAAGTCATTTATTTCAATACCGGCATTATCCATTTCTTCTAAAACATCAACTGCAATATCAAATAAAGTACTTAATTCACTTTTTTTAATCCAGCCTTCATATTTACCACTATCATTAATTGCCGTAGGTGGAATATCTATTTGTTCTAAGGTCGTTAAATTATAATCAATTAACGAATAAAAGATATTGGAATTAAGAAGGGCATCTTTATTGTCTTCATCTTTAATAAAATCAAGTAAGATTGGCGTTAATTCTTTAACTAAATCAGCATTTTCACGCATGATATCTTGAAGAAGAAGACCGGTATCATATAAATTAAATAAAATTGATAAAGCTTCATTAATTTCATCTTTAAAATTAAAGCCATCTAATAATAGTGCTCTTTCTAAAGGTATTTTTAAATTAGCTGGCTCGGTTAAATATTTATTGACTAAAACATAACTCATTTGGTTAGTTAATGCGGAAATTGTTTGACCGTCTAATATAACACCAATAAAATCAAAAAATTTATCTTGACCTTCATGAGTTGTTAATAATTCATCTAATATAATAGCGGGATGAGTGTTTGTTTGTAGGTTAGTTGCAATATGTAAACCAGCAATCCCTTCATAGACATCACTTATCCATAAAATTTCTCTAGTTAAATCTTCTTGCGAACTAAAGTTATTTGAAACTATTTCTAAAAAGTCTGTTTTCTCTTGAGAATCCCAACCAACTTCGGTGTTCATCGCAAAATAAGTACCATAATCAATTAATGGCTCTAAAGCAAAATCAAAGATATTTAAAGAGGTTAAATCAGATAACGTTTCTTTAACAAATAAATGATAATTAGGATCATCATTTAAAACAATTGTTAAAGTCGTTAAATTATTAATAAACTCAGTTAAAGTTACATCAGCTTCACCATCTCCATCTAAGTCTATTCCCGGGAAATCATTATATACACCTTTTAGTAATGCCGTAATATCTCCTAAGGCGTCAATAACAAACTTATCATTATATGTTTTTAATTTAGTTTGAAGATTAGTTATATATGCTAACTTATCATTTTCATCATCAATCCATTTAAAATTAGATTTAACTAAATCATGTTTTAAAGCTAAAGTTAATACAGTATCGCTTAACTTTAAAATATCTAAATTAAAAACACTTGATAAAGAATCAAGTAAAACATTAATTTCATCTTCAGATAAATTTGCGATATCACCTGGTTTATTAACTAACTCCATCCATTCATCAAAAGTTTTAACTTCTAATAAATCAAGAGCGGTATTAAAGATTGTTTTTAAGTCTTTCGTCAGACTAATTGGCATACTATCGACTTTATCGATAAAATAATTTAAATCATCCTCGGATAAAAAGTTTAATTGATCAGTAAAGTTATCACTAAGTGATAACCCAACTTTTAATCCTACTTTAAATCCTTCATCTAAAAGATTAGAATTAGTCATTTTATCAATCAAAGATTCAAATTTTAATAATTCATCATATGTAATAACAACTTCATGATCATCACCCATTAAATAAGGTAAAGCTTGTTGAGCTAACTTACTACTCCACGATAATTCATCTCGCCAAATTATTAAATCTCCACCTTTAACTTGACTTCTAAAAGCTAAATCAAAAATAAAGTCAGCACTTCCTCTATTTCTAACTTTAATTTCATTCATATATTTAACGACATTATATTCATTAGCTTGATTAACACCTAAAGCTAATTCATTATATTCAGGGATATCAATTAAAAGACCATCATCAACAATTGTATTAATTAAGATTAACATCGGAAATATCATAATAAATCCTGTAAAGGCTCCTCTAAATATTCCAATTAAACCACCAACAATCCGATTTTTCTTCTGGTCCTTAACTAATCTTTTAATAAATATCCAAGGAATTCTTAAAAAGATTAAATGAAAGATAAATTTAAAAACAAATAAAAATAACGTGAAAAATAATATTTTAATAACTAAATCTAAAATTGCAAGTAATAATGGTAATCCACCACTATCAATAACTTTATCTAAGTACTCATTAATCTCACTTTGATTAAAGGGAATTAATGAGACCACTCTTCTTAAGGTTTCTTCATTTAAAAATTCACTTAATTGAATTCTACCTACCAAATAAAAAACGCCTAAGATTAAAATAACATTCCCAACAAAAAACCATAAAGTTTTAGTAACTCCTCTTTTAATTCCCATTAAAAAATGCCATATTACAAAAATCCCAATGGTACCTACTTGGAATATTAAAAATAAATTAGGTATTAACGATGGATCAATTGAATCAAATTGAAACATAATATCCCCCCTTAAGGAAAGTATCTATAATAATTATACACTATTTAAACTTAGTTTCACTATATAAAAGCTCAATTTTTATTATTCTAATAAATATATTAATAATCTAAGAAAATAAGCTGTTTTTTTATTATTTAAATAAAAAGCCTACCATAAAGTAGACTTTTATCTATTTTTATCCTAAATAATGGTGCTCAGTATAGGGATTGAACCTATGACCCCCTGCACGTCAAGCAGGTGCTCTCCCGCTGAGCTAACTGAGCACTTATTATAAAACTAAAATTATTCTAACATATTTATTGATTTTTTACAATCAAAAATCAATTTTTAACGATGGTTTTTTCTTTAAATGTTATAAACAATGTTATTAATTTAAATTAAACTTCATAACTTGTTATTTTAATTAAAAAATGATACATTTATATATATAATTTAGGAGACAATCTTATGCATGAAAAACCAAAAAAACATTTAATTATTGAAACTATTTCTGTTATTATCGCGATCGTTATTATGGTGGTTGCTTTTATTTTAACAAGAAATGGATATTTAGAGTCCGACCCTTTAATTATCACTTTATATGCCACTGCCTTTATAATTGGCGGATATAGTAAAGCGATTGAAGGTGTTTTAGAAACAATTGAACATAAAGCTTTAAATGTAGAAATATTAATGATAATAGCTGCTATATCAGCATTTATTGTTGGAAATCCGAGTGAGGGCTCTTTATTAATAATGATATTTGCGATATCAGGTATCTTAGAAGGATATACTGGTTCTAAATCTAAAAAAGAATTAACTGACCTTCTAAATTTAACTCCTGATACCGCGACATTACTAAAAGATGGTAAAGAAGAAATTGTTTCTATTGATTCTTTAAAATTAAATGATGTTGTTTTTGTTAAAGTTGGAGAATTAATTCCTGTTGATGGAATTATTGTTGAAGGTATCTCAACTATTGATGAAGCAACGATTACTGGTGAATCAATGCCTGTAACAAAAGGAGTTAAAGCTAATGTATTTGCGGGAACAATTAATTTATCTTCGCCTTTATTAGTTAAAACTACTTTAGATCCGAGTGAGTTTGTTGTTAATAAAATTATTACTTTAGTTAATGAAGCGCAACAAAATAAAGGTAGAAGACAAACAAAAGTTGAAAAGTTTGAAAAATGGTATGTATATTTTGTTATTTTACTAGCCGCTTTATTTATGCTTATTCCTCCACTATTTAATTTATTAACTTGGGAAGATGCTTTTTACCGAGGGACTGTTGTTTTAGTGGTTGGTTCTCCTTGTGCCTTAATGGCATCTATTGCTCCAGCATTATTATCAAGTTTATCTAATGCCTCAAGAAAAAGAATTTTAGTTAAAGGAGCCTATCTTTTTGAGGATTTAACAAGTATTAAAAGTGTTATCTTTGATAAGACGGGAACGATTACTAAAGGGACCCCTGAAGTGACTAAAATAACCATTGATAAAGGTTTTAATAAAGAAGAAATTTTAAACGTTATTTATTCAATGGAAAAACAATCAACTCACCCTCTTGCCTATGCAATTACGAAACATTTAAATGAAAAAGCCAAAGATGTTAAAATTGAAGTTGAAGAAGTTCATGGTCAAGGAATGGTTTGTAAGTGTGAAGGCGACAACTATAAATTAGGTAAATTTGCATATAAAGAAAATAAACCAATTGAAAAACTTTTAAATATTGAATTAGAAAATGGTAGTTCAATTGTTAATATTATTAAAAACGATCAACTAATTGGATTTATTAGTTTAAAAGACGAAGTTAGAGAAGGGGTTAAAGAAACCATAAAGAGCCTTAATCAAATGAAGATAAAAACCATCATGTTAACCGGTGATAATGATCATAATGCTAGCTTAATCGCCAAAGAGATTGGTATTAAAGAATTTAAAGCTAATCTTTTACCTCATGAGAAAAAAGAATATGTTTTAAAATTAAAAGAAGAGTTAGGCAAGGTCTTAATGGTTGGTGATGGAATTAATGATGCCCTAGCCATTAGTAGTGCTGATATTGGTGTTAGTATGGGTAGCGGAACTGATCTTTCAATCGAAACTTCTGATATTATCTTTATGAATAACAAACTAGAAAACCTAGCAACCTTATTTAATTTAGCGAAAGAAAACAATAAGATTATTCTTCAAAACATTATCTTCTCTATTTCAGTTATATCATTACTATTATTAATCAATGTCTTTGGGATAATCAAACTTCCTGTTGGAGTTTTATTCCATGAAGGTTCAACAATTTTAGTTATTCTAAATAGTTTAAGAATGTTAACTAAAAAATAAACTTAAAAAAATGAGCCCAATCATATAACTGATTAGCTCATTTTTTTAATCAAATATTTCTTCTTGGTTTCCAACTCCACCGCCATTATTATCATCCCCACCATTTCCACCACCTGGATTTGGATCTTTAACACATGAGGCTAAAAGGATGATAAAAACAAAAATTAAAACAAAAGCTCTTATAATTTTTCTCATTTAAATTCTCCTATTTTTTTAATATAACAACTTCTCATCCGGTGATAAGAAGGGTTAAAATCTTTCCACTGATTTAATATTTTATAATTATCGATAAGTTCTGGACCAGTTTCGGCATATAAAACATTATGCTTTATCCCTTCCTTTATACCATCTTCTAAGATTAAAGTAAAGACCCCTCGGCCTTGATCTTTAGGATCTACCGCGATAAAGTATAAATCAATAACATTAAATTTACGTAAGGATTTTAAAATTCTAAGAAAACCAAATGGAAATAATTTTCCATTATTTTTTTTATTAGCAAGCCCTAAACTTGGCATCATTAACCCAAATGCTATCACTTTATCATCTTTATCTAAGACAAACCACACAAAATTTAATCTCGCAATTGATTTAACTTGTTTAATATAATAATCCATTACTTTTTTAGTAACCGGGGAAAAACCATATAATTCATTAAAAGCCCTGTTATAAACATCAAAGGCATCATAAATGTATTTATCTAATTCTTTCATTTTGTTTATTTTAACTAATTTATATCCAAAACGATTTCTAATTTTTTGTGATCCTTTTATAATTCGATCAGGAACTTTACTGGGCCAAGGAATTCTTGATTCAACCCAAGTAGCATCTTTAATAAACCCTAGTTTTTCTAAATGTTTATAATAATAAGGTGGATTCCAAATTGTAATAAACGTACTTAAATATTCAAACCCCTTAATTAGCATTCCCATTCGGTCCATATCGGTAAAACCAATCGGACCGATAATTGTATCCATGCCTTGACTTATTCCCCACTTTTCAACTTCTTTAATTAAAGCCTTAGTTAAACTTAGATCATCAATCATATCAATTCTCGTAAATCTAACTTGGTTAATCTTAAAATGCTTATTATGTTTTTGGTTAATAATTCCCGCTATTCTACCAACTACTTTATTAGCTTTATCATATGCTAAAAATCTAATACTTAAAGCATATTCATGAACAGGGTTTTTAATCTTATCAAAAACATTTAATTCATCAACTGTTAAAGCCGGAATAAACGGCTTTTCATGTTTAAAAAGTTTATTTGGAAAGTTAGTAAAAAGTTTAGCTTCTTTTTTAGTTTTTACTTCAACAATTTTATAATTCATTTTATCCCCTTAAGATAATTTAGGTCATTAATTAATTATACCGTAAATTGTTTTAAAATAATAGGTAAGAAGGTGGATAAACTAATTAAATAAAGAACCATTAAAATTGCTGCTCCTCCAACGGTTAAAGCTAAATAAAAAGAATAAAGAATCGGAAGAATTAAAAATAACATTAAGGAATATGAAAGTATATAAGTAACATGTTTTAAATATTTATAATTAAACTTAGATACAAATAAGCTTAAAGATCCTAATAAAGCTGTTATAAAGAATAAAAATGAGGCACCTGTAAGGGTAAAACTTGTTAGGAGTGCTAATAATAAATTAATAGAAATCCCAATGATTAATACTTGATCAAAATTAGATTTAATTATTTTTTTAGCAGCAAAATAAGTAATTATTCCAAACAAAATAATCGTCGGTAATTCCATTTCTAAAACTCTAACATAAGTAATTTTAAAATCAACTTTTCCTAAAAATGCGACTAAATAACTATAGACTAAACTTATAACTACCATCCCACCTGCAAATAACAACATCTTAGGTAAAAGTTTTTTAAATAAATTTTTATTTAAATTATCTTTATAATAAAAGAATAATAAAGCTCCAAATAAAACTAATAATAAGATACTAAATACCTTAGCTAAAGTATCACTATATTTAATTAAAACATTTGGTAAAATAGTGAAAAAGACATGATCTTCATTTGATTTGAAATAATGATCTTCAATATATTTAGAGTTACTAACAAATTCATTTAAAATTGGTTCAATTTGACTACCGAAATGTTGAATAGTACTAAAATCAATAAATTCATATCTATCAAATGGTGTATGATAACTTTTAATTCCTTCTAAATTGGCAAAGTTTAATCCGATATATCCGTTATCAACAAATGGAGTAAAATCAGTAAAATTAGGCATTACACTATATACAGCAGTCGCCATCGAATAAGTAACCGGATATGAAGCATGTTGATATAAATCAATTAATCTTTTATTATTTTTAGAAGTTTCAAACATATAAGCCGGTCCACTGCTGCCACGGGATTCAACATTAATAATCATTTTAATTTTATCTTTAAAATAATTATCATTAGCAGCCATATAAGCGCCATATAAACCTACTTCTTCAGCATCAGTGAATAGAAAATAAATACTGTTTTTAATATCTTTATCTTTAAATAAATAAGCTAATTCTAATAAAGTTCCAACCCCATACCCATCATCCATTGCCCCATATGAACCACCTAATTCATTAGCTCGCCCGATGTGCCCTCTAGAATCAAAGTGAGCAATCAATAAGATTCCTTCACTATTTTCACCAGGAAGAACTCCCAAGATATTTTCTAAAGGATAAATATCTTCATCTCTTAGTTTATCTCCTAAAACATTTTCCATTTCATTTAAAGAATAACCCATTCTAGATACATTACTAGCATCTAAATAATTAGATAATGTATCTTCAATATAAACTCTAACTTCTTCTAATTCATCTTGATCATAATATGAATGAGGTTTTTTAGAGATTTCTTTAATGTGTTCTGAAACTCTTACTGCACTAAAACCTGATACATCACGGTCTTTTGGTTTAGGTGTATCTAAAACAAATAATGAAACTAATAATACTAATAATAAAATAACGATTGATATATTTTTATTTTGAATAAACGTACATATTTTATTTTTCATAACGTTCTCTTTTCTCTTTAATTAAATGATAAATTAATTTACTTTGAATGTCAAATCATTTACTACTCATTAAAAAAGAACCTCTTTAGAGGCTCTAATTTAAGTTACGACTACTTGAACAAGTAAAGTAAATGATTTGATATTTGGTTGATAATTTTTCTAAAAGTGGTTTAACCATTTTAATCTTTTCATCATCAAAATTCGCAAATGAATCATCAAAGATAATAAATGGATTTAAATCTTTATAAATTAAATCAATTAAAGAAAGTCTTACTAAAACAGACATTAATTCTTGGCTTCCCGTACTATAATAACCTAAATCATAAAGGCTTGCGTTATCATTAGTTTTAACTAATATATTTGAATTACCATCAAAAGAAACAATTAAATCATCTAAATTAAAAAACTTAATTAGTTCGTTAACTTTGTCTTCTAAAGGTTCTAAATATTTAATTGCGAGATTTTGATTAGCCTTTAGAAGAAGATCTTTAGTTTCTTCTAGTAATTTTCTTTTTTTATCTAAATTTAGTCGGTATTCTAGTAATATATCTAATTCACCCTTATAAAAATCTAATTGACTAGCTGTTTCTTCATTAATTAAAATACTTTTTTCAAGCGAATTAATTTTTCTAATTAACTCTTCGTTATTTAGATTTAAACTTTTTTCTTCACTGTTTAATGAATCAAAGTTTAAAGCTTTATCTAACTTTAAATTTTTAAATTCATCGGGATTATACTTAGATAATTCTAAGTTTATATTTTCTAAATCTTTAACTAATTTAAAATACTCATAATATTTATTTTCTATTTTAAAGTAAGCAACATTTAAATCATTTAAATCAATTTTAAAGTCATTATATATTTTTCTAACCTCATTTAAAATTTTATGATAGTTTTCATTCCTTAAATTAATTTCTTTTTGAATTTCATTAATTAAGAAATCATAATCTTCTCCATTTTCTTTTTTAAGTTCATTTAATTTTAAAGTCATTCTAAAAATTTCATTTTCTAAATATTCAATCCTCTTTAAATTCGATGAAATTTCTTGGTTAGTTTTATTGTTTTTTAGGAGAATGATTATTAAATAAATTCCTAAAGTTATAATTGATAAAATAATATTTAATGGATTAAGTTTAATTAATTGATCGTTTAAGGTTTTTACTTCGGATGTTTTAACTAATTTTTCTCTTTCTTTCG
>Ga0265293_10007844_pt1 | contig 16212 bp, 14 predicted proteins | sample Munlanlewell138R_FD_192505 | JGI IMG/M metagenome (GOLD analysis project Ga0265293, IMG submission 192505) | Leachate microbial communities from a municipal landfill in Southern Ontario, Canada - Leachate well 138R | ecosystem: Engineered > Solid waste > Landfill > Unclassified | place: Canada...
CCGGACGTATCTCTCTCATTGAGCCAAGTGCCTCATATATTAGGCCGGGGTCGGAGTCAAGATCAAAGAGTCGGCACAGCCGCTCAATTATCTGCGGTAAAACAGGACGCAATTCCTCTCCGATTGTGGCGGTCAAAGACTTCTTCTCAGGGCCGTGGCCGACACGAAGGCAGCCGAAGAAGAGCTTTCCATTGGGGCCGACCAGGCGCACAGTACGTATATATTCATCATCTTCAACTAATTCAACACCCGGAATTGCCCTGCCTTTCAGGAAGGTAAGCATCTCCTGAAAACGGTAGGGCGGGCGATAAGGCAAGAAGATGTTCAGCCCTTTATCCGGCTGTTCTTCTAACTCGTATTTCTCATATAATCCAGTATTATCGATCGGCGGCATTTAGCTGCTCCTTTCATAATCGAGACTTAATTATCTCACAGAAAGGATATAAGAATGATAGAAGCTATGCTCGATGACCGGTGTGCAGTTGAGCACCTTCCTGCTTCTGGCTAATAAGGAATCTCCAACCGGCTTTCATACTCATCATCAAAATACTTGTAATAGATACTAACCATATCCCCCTCGTATGGCACCAGCTCTCTTAAGTCTTCATCCCTGAGGACCAGGAGATTCATTTTCTCGGCAAAAGCCATAAACTTCTTATGCATGGCCTCATGCTCTTGCAAGTAAGGCTTTTCTGAAATATTCAATACCTGCCATTTGCTGCCCCGTGGATACTGCCAGAAATGCACTGAAGAAAGTAACTTATCTCTGGAAATAATTATTTCCATAAAATTTGCATCTTCATTTTCAATTATGCTGTCAATGTCCTCTGAAGAAAGTCTCAGATTTGCTTTGTTAAGCGACAAAAGGTAATCATAGGCGGAATGATCTAACCTGCCGACATCATCAAAGGCGACCGGGTGGAAAAACTCCTCAATCTCGCCCCACCAATCGATGAATAAATCTTCATCAAGGTAATCCATGGCTTCGACTATCTCACTTATTTGCTTCATAAAAGACTCCTGATTCTTACGCAATAAAAGCTTGAACGACAATTAAGATATTAGCCATTCTGCCTGAAAGAGTCCAGATCTATGCAGAATAGACAATTGACAGCGTCTTCAGCTGGTGCTAGGATACATAAAAATTGAATCGCTTTAGATAGAGGTGCGATTTTCAAGAGTAGTGTCGGTATAAGGCAGGCAGCCACCGGCATGAAAGGGGAAAACGCCGAAGCTTTGTAAGATTGCCTGTCTTACATTGCTGGGTCGTCAGAGAATATCTGCCGGACTGTCACAAGCTTTTGTGGAGCGCTATCGATGGTATCTAATATAAGTAATTTTTTCTTAGATTCCCATGGAACCGCTTATGAAGGCGGTTCTTTTTTTGAATATTCCGCCGACGGAGCAAAATAGTCGGATCGCATTGTTTTTTAACATGCGTAAAGAAAGGATTCAAAGAAAATGAGGAATCTCATAGCAACAATCATGGCAGTAATCATCCTGTTCACCCTGGCAGCTTGTGGCGGAGCTGAAGCACCTACAGGTGGAAGTGAAGCAGAAACCGGCACCACTCAGAAAGTGCCTACCGGTGTTGAGGATGGAGTATTTACCATCGCAATGGAATGCGCCTATGCTCCCTACAACTGGACCCAGAATGATGACAGCAATGGGGCTGTAGAGCTCAGCAATGTGCCCGGATCCTATGCCAATGGCTACGATGTTATGATCGGCAAAATTATTGCTGAAGCTAATAACTGGGAGCTGGAAATAATCCAGTCAGACTGGGACTCTCTGGTCCCTGCTGTTATGACAGGTTCGATCGATGCTGCTATCGCCGGACAGTCCATGACCGCCAGCCGTTCAGAACAGGTTGACTTTGCCGGACCCTATTTCTACGCCACCATGGTAGTGCTGACCAAGGCTGACAGTCCCTATGCCGGAGCTGAAAGCATCTTGGATTTTGAGGGTGCTGCCGGCACTGCCCAGATCTCAACCATCTGGTATACGGAATGTCTGCCTCAAATGACGGGAGCCGATGTCAAGTCAGCCTCCGCTGATGCACCGGCCATGCTCATGGCACTTGAAACCGGTGTTGTCGACTTTGTCGTCACCGACCTGCCCACAGCCCAGGGGGCCGTCATTGCCTACCCTGACATGAAAATTCTTGACTTCAGCGGTACGGATGGAGACTTCCAGTTTTCTGACCAGGAACGCGCTGAAAACGTCAATATCGGTATCTCTGTAATGAAAGACAATGCCTTCCTCAAGGCTGCCATTGATGCAGTCCTTGAAACCATGACAGTCGCCGACTTTAACAGTCTGATGGAAGATGCAATCTCCATTCAGCCTCTGAGTGCGGAATAAAGCCATGGATAAGTTTTCTAAACTGATCTTTGATATCGGCAAACTCTGGGAGTCCTATGGCAACAGCTATTTGCGCGGGATCAGCTCAACGCTGATCCTGGCCCTGGTAGCCACTGCCATAGGATGTCTCATCGGCTTTGTCTGCGGAGTCCTGAACACCATACCCATATCGCAGAACGATCATCCGGTCAAACGTTTTTTTCTGCGACTGGTAAGGGTCGTCATCCGGATTTATGTGGAAATTTTCCGCGGGACGCCTATGGTCCTGCAGGCGGTTTTCCTTTACTACGGCCTGCCCTATATCACGGATAACGCCCTCAGGTTTTCCAGCATCTGGCTGGCGTCAATCATCATCGTCTCCATCAACACCGGGGCCTATATGGCAGAATCTGTCCGCGGAGGCATTCTATCCGTTGATCCAGGACAAACAGAGGGTGCCAAGGCAGTGGGCATGAGCCACTTTCAGACCATGACGGCGGTCATCCTGCCCCAGGCACTGCGCAACAAAAAGCCGCAGATCGGGAACAACTTCATTATCAATGTCAAGGATACATCTGTGATGTTTATTATCGGTTTTCCCGACTTCTTCGCCGCACACCGGGCAGCAGCCGGAGCGACCTTTCTTTACTTCCCTTCAGCCACAATCGAAATGGTGGGTTACTTCACTTTGACCCTGGCCGCCTCTGCCCTCCTGCGTTTTCTGGAGAAAAAAATGGATGGTGACAGCAGCTATGAGCTTGTCGCTGCGGACCCTCTGGTTATGGCAGCCGGCACCTACAGCCGTCCGGAAAGGAGCGAAAAATGAAACTGAGTGAAAATGCTATTCTTGAAGTTGTAGATCTGCACAAGGGCTTCGGCAATAATCCGGTCCTCAACGGTATCGACTTTGAAGTTTATACCGGCGATGTGATCAGCATCATCGGCGCCTCAGGTTCCGGTAAATCAACACTTTTGCGCTGTATCAATCAGCTGGAAATGCCCGGATCGGGCGAGATCATTTACCGGGGTGAAAACATGCTGGCCCGCGGTGTCAACATAAACGAGTACCGGTCTCGTGTCGGCATGGTCTTTCAGTCTTTCAATCTCTTCAACAACATGACCGTGCTGGAAAACTGTATGGTCGGCCAGATGAAGGTCTTGGGAAGAAGCAAGTCAGAGGCCCATGAAAGAGCCCTGGAATACCTCAGCAAAGTCGGAATGTCAGCCTTCATCAAAGCTAAACCAAAGCAGATTTCAGGCGGACAAAAACAGCGCGTCGCCATTGCCAGAGCCCTGGCCATGGACCCGGATATCCTGCTCTTTGATGAGCCGACTTCAGCTCTAGACCCGGAAACTGTAGGAGAAGTTCTCCTGGTCATGCAGACTTTGGCCGAGGAAGGGATGACTATGCTGGTGGTCACACATGAAATGGCCTTTGCTCAGGATATCAGCAGCCAAGTGTTTTTTATGCATGAAGGGAAAATCCACGAACGCGGTACGGCTGCAGACCTCTTCGGTAATCCGGAGAAGGCGGAAACGCGCGATTTTCTCAGCCGCTTCAGGTCAGGCAGGCAGATAGCAGGATAAGGAAAAAACTTGCTGGTTTCGGCCCGAGCTTGAGATATACTTATGTGAGGTAACTCTGTTTTTGTAATAAATAGTCACATAGTATAAGAAGGAATGGTGGGCCGTGTCAGGGAAGATCAAGCTTAATTTCGGTGTCGATGAAAAACCGCCTTTGGGAGAGACTCTCCTTTACGGCATGCAGTGGTTGGCGATCGGCCTGCCTATGGTCGTAGTTTTAGGACAGGTTGTTGCTTCGCACAACTTTTCCAATGCGACCGACCAGGTCGTTTTCATGCAAAAGCTCTTCTTTGTCACGGCAGTCAGCAGCCTGCTCCAGCTTTTTTTCGGCCACCGCCTGCCCGCCGTCATCGGGCCGGCTGCGATTCTAGTGGTCGGCATCACCTCCAGCCAGGGTGTCGGTCTGAGCAGCATTTACACCTCGATTATGATCGGTGGTGCCCTTCTGACTTTACTCTGTCTGACCGGACTTTTTTCAAAAATTGAAAAGCTCTTCACCAGGCAAATCATTGCCGTGATCTTGCTTTTGATCGCTTTAACCCTGGTGCCGACCATCTTAAATCTGATCTCCAGCGTCCCTGCAGCCGGTATGGAATTTTTCCACTTCGTTTTCGCCCTCGTCTTTATCGTGGCCATGTTCATGGCCAATCGCTTTCTGAAAGGGATGTGGAAATCGACCATGATCATCTGGGCCATGATTGCAGGAAGTATAGTCTATGTGCTGCTGGTTCCCGAATATAATTGGATGTCCGGAGAGTCACTTTCTGTTTTTTCCAATTTCTTTTCTGACCTGAGCTTCAGCTTTTCGCTGGATATCGGTGTCCTGATTTCTTTTATCATCTGCTTCGTCGCCCTATCCACCAATGATCTGGGCTCGATACAGGCGATCGGCGAGCTTGTCAACGCTCCCGATATGGGAAAAAGACTTAGCGCAGGGATTAATGTTACGGGTCTTTCCAGCGTCATCGCCGGTTTTTTAGGCGTGCCGGGACCTGTTAATTACTCACTTAGCACCGGAGTCATCGCCTCTACCGGAATAGGCTCACGCTTTACCCTGGTCCCCGCTGGCTTCATTCTGCTTTTCATTTCATTTATGCCGGGAGTCGTATCTTTTCTGAGTGGTATACCGCCTCTGATCATCGGTGTCGTTTTTTTGTATGTTATGTGCTCACAGATCGCTGCCGGCCTGTTGACTGCCTTTTCCGGCGATAGTTTCAGCTTTGAAGACGGCCTGATCATTGCTCTTTCCCTGATGCTGGGCCTGATCGTCTCCTTCCTGCCCGATACAACAGTCGCTGCCCTGCCCCACCTGCTCCGTCCCATTCTCGGCAATGGCTTTGTTGTGGGAACGGCAGCTGTACTACTGATGGAGCATGTGGTCTACAGGAAGAGAGCTTCTGCGTAAATGCTCTCTTTTCTCAGAAGACTGCCTGCATCTTTGAACCGGCTTTAAAGAGAACAAGACTTCTGAGCACTTGCGCCTGAATAGTTGATAGAATAATAAGAAGAATACTTGAAAGAAGCACTTTTTAACGTAAAAAGATAAGCAAGAGGAGATAGCAATGGACCTTATCAGTGTTGGAGAACAACTCATTGATTTTATACCGGGCACTGAGCCGGGGACTTATATCAGAGCAGCGGGAGGTGCTCCCGCAAATGTCGCGATTGCAGTAGCTCGTAATGGTCTAAGTGTTGGTTTTTGTGGGAAAGTCGGAGACGATGACTTTGGCATATTTTTGCATGAAACATTGAGAGAGAATAATGTCAAAATTCTCTGTCCCGAGCGAACAGGCGAAGTCACCACTACGATGGCCTTTGTTACCCTGAGTGAAGATGGCGACCGCAGCTTCACTTTTGCCCGCAAACCGGGAGCTGATATGTTTCTGGAAGTAAATGAGCTGCCTTTGTCTGATATTGATCAGGCTTTCATCCTGCATGCAGGTTCCGTCTCGCTATCCAAAGGCGTTACTGCGGCAACGACGGAATACGCCATTCGCTACGCCCACGAAGCCGGAAAGATTACATCTTTTGACATCAATTACCGTGATCCACTTTGGGATGGGGACCGAGAGGCTGCAATAGCGACAGTAAGAAGAAATTTGGTTTTTGTCGATTGGTTGAAGCTTTCCGAAGAGGAGTCTGACTTCCTGGGCAGTGAGGCTGACATGAAGGCGATGGTCCAAGCTGATGAAGGACCGGGTTTGATCGTAAAAACTCTAGGGGCCAAAGGAGCCAAAGCATTCTTTGCTGATGAGGAGATCAGTATAGACGGCATTCCGGCAAAAGTCGGCGATACGACCGGAGCCGGTGATGCTTTTTGGGGTGGTTTTTTGAGCAGTCTTTACTATTCGGGTGTACGCTCGGCTGATCAGCTTGATCGCAAGACTATTGAAGCTGCCTTGTGTTATGGCAATGTTTCCGGTTGGCTTTGCGTTCAGAAAAAGGGAGCTATCGCCTCCTTACCTGACCGCGAACAAATCTTGCGGGAGATAAAGCGGATCTACGGCTAGTTATTAAAGCAAGTTACTCTTGAGTGCTGACAGCTCATATCAAGAGATTGTCAGCACTTTTTTAATACTCGATTGTTGCAATTGCATCAAATTGTGCCTGGCACCATTTGATCCAGACATAGATACGCAAATCCTATAAATATAGCCACAATAGTTACTTATTTCTTAATATTTAGGCAATTGATTATAAGTTTTAGCGGGTGTATTCTGTGTCCCGTCAATCAGAAAACCGCTTGTGATTAGCGCTTACGGTTTTCTAATGTTAACAAGGAGTTAGAAATATGAAAAAAGCTATTGCTTTAATATTAGTAGTCGCTGCATTGTTTAGTTTTGCAGCTTGCAACAACACGGACAAACCCGACAATGAGACGACAAAACCGTCCACCGAAGAAAGTTTGCCGACGGAGACGGAGAAGGAGACGGAGACGGAGCCGAACACTCAACCTTCCGATCTGGATCTGCTCGCAATGATCGATGAGATTTACAAAGTTCAGCCGATCGACTTTGAAGTATTCAATTCTGAAGTTGATCTTTCTGATACTGACTCACTGAAATACTACACAGGTCTTACAGATGCTTCTGATATTAAGTCCGCCTCGGTATCTGAAGGTGCGATGACCACTACGGCATACTCTATGGTTCTTTTTCAGCTGGAACCCACAGCTGATGCTGAAAAAGTTGGAGCAGAAATAATCAAAGGCATTGATCCCATGAAGTGGATCTGCGTGGGAGCTGAAGACGTGAAACTTGTCGCTAACGGTGACTTGATCATGCTGATCATGACCCCCGCCCAATCGTCACAAACTGCAGATGATTTTATTGCAGCCTTCACTGAGGTCCGTGGCGAGCCTGCTTTTGAATTGACAAAATAACTTATTGAATGAAATTTCCCTGATCTGCGCCGGATGATTCCGGCGCAGGCCGGAGAGGAGAGACCTTGCTTTTTTCCAGCATTACCTTTCTGTACTATTTCCTCCCCATCGTTTTGATCATATATTTCCTGACGCCGAAAAAAGGGAAAAACCTGGTGCTGATGATCGCTTCCTTCGTCTTTTATGGCTGGGGCGAGCCGGTCTATCTGCTCTTCATGCTTTTATCGGTAGCAGTGCATTATGTACTTGCACTTCTTATAGAACGACATCAGGGCAGGAAACTGGCGAAAGTCTGGCTGGTTCTGGCGGTAACTTTCTCTCTGGCCTTGCTCGGTTACTTTAAGTATGCCGACTTTTTTATACAAAATTTCAACGCTGCAACCGGCATGTCCCTTCCCCTGCTGAAAGTAGCCCTGCCCATCGGTATCAGCTTTTATACTTTTCAAATATTGAGCTATACCGTTGATGTCCACCGTCGGGAGACGCCGGCCCAGAGGAACGTAATCAAGCTGGCGACTTATGTATCGATGTTCCCGCAGCTGATCGCAGGACCGATTGTGCGCTATGTAGACGTCGCGGCAGGCTTGGATGAGCGCGAGCACAGCATAGAGAAGTTTCGCTCAGGATTGCGCCGCTTTTTAATCGGGCTGGCAAAAAAGGTTATCCTCGCAAATTCGCTGGGTGAACTTTGTCAGATTTTTCTCAAAACGACCGATCAAACGGTGCTTTTCCATTGGATATATGCTGTCGCTTTCACCTTGCAGATCTACTTCGACTTCTCCGGATACAGCGACATGGCGATCGGACTCGGTCGCATTCTCGGCTTCGAGTTTTTGGAAAACTTCAACTACCCCTTCATTTCAAAGAGTATCACGGAATTCTGGCGCCGCTGGCATATTTCACTCAGCAGCTGGTTTCGTGACTATCTTTACATTCCCCTGGGCGGCAGCAGGGTCGGCCGGGGCCGTCTGGTTTTTAACATTCTTGTTGTCTGGCTTCTGACTGGTTTCTGGCACGGTGCAGCCTGGAATTTTATAGTTTGGGGGCTGATTTTCGCTGTCTTGCTGGTAGTAGAAAAAGTCTGGCTCAGTTCGATTTTAGAAAAAATACCGGGCTGGATCAGGCATCTCTTTGTCCTTTTGGTGGTGCTGCTTAGTTTCGTGGTCTTTGACGCAGCTAATTTGACTATTGCAGGCCAACGGATCGCAGCTATGTTCGGCGCCGGCAGTCTGCCCTGGGCAGACACGGTAACTTACTATTCTCTGCGCAGCTATGGCCTGATCATTGTGCTGGCGGCAGTCTGCAGTACTCCCCTGATCAAATGGGCCGTCGAAAAACTACGGACCAGACGCTGGGCTGAGAAAATGTTGGCAGTGGCGGAGCCTGTTGTGAGCATCGTATTTCTGCTGGTGATGACGGGATATCTGGTCGATTCATCCTTTAATCCCTTCCTCTACTTCAGGTTTTAAGGAGTTGCATTATGAAGATGAAAAAGACTAATCTCATAATCGTGGCTACAGTCGTTTTATTTTGGCTGCTGCTTTCTTTTGCTGCCTGGATTAATCCTTCCAAGGATATTTCACTATCCGAGCGACGCTTGCTGAAGCAAGCTCCTAAACTCGAGCTTGGCTCTGTCGCCTCCGGACAATTCATGCGCGATTTTGAAGATTACGCTAAGGATCAGTTTCCGGCGCGCGATACTTTCCGCATGTTTAAGGCCTTAAGCCGTTATTATGTGCTGTCGCAGGCAGACAATAATGACATTTATATTGTAGATGGCTACGCAGCCAAACTGGAATTCCCTCTAAAAGAGAACTCGGTTAACAAGGCTGCGGCGAAGTTCCGTGCAATTTATGAAGAGCATATGAAGGACACGAACTGCAAAGTCTACCTTTCCGTAATCCCTGATAAGAATTATTATCTAGCCTCGAAAAACGGCTATCCGGTGATGGACTATGAGAGCCTCTTTTCTCTTATCCGTGAAGGTACGGACTTTGCAGAATATATCGACATTACCGGTGATCTGACGATATCGGATTACTATAAAACCGATCTCCACTGGAAACAGGAAAACCTTGCAGCTGTAGTGGACAAAATTGCCGGGGCTCTGGGCGTGTCGGAAGAGCTTTCTCCCAACTACACCGTCCAGGTGGACGATAAGGTGTTCTACGGAGTCTATGCCGGCCAGTCAGCCCTGCCGCTCAAGCCGGACCGTATCCTGTATTTGACTAATGAAGCGACGGAAAACAGCACTGTCTATAACGCAGAGTCGGAACTCTATGCCCCTGTCTATGATCTGGAAAAACTCAGCGGACGCGATCCTTATGACGTGTACCTTTCCGGTGCCGTCCCCTTGATGGTGATCGAAAATCCCACAGCGACGACTGAACGTGAGCTCGTAATTTTCCGCGATTCCTTCGGCAGCAGCCTGGCACCGCTCTTATTGGAAGCTTACTCCAAAGTTACCCTGATCGATATTCGTTACATGGCCAGCAGCCTGATCGGCGACTACATCAGCTTCAGCAACCAGGACGTGCTTTTCCTCTATAACACATTAATTCTTAACTCGTCCGAAATGCTGAGATAGTAGTTCCAATATCACGCCTGAGACTTTTTTACTTTGTTATATTGGTAAGGAAGTCTTTTTTATGTCTGCATATTTTGGTGCTAGGTACGAATCTATGCAGCAAATCATGCCGGGGAGGAAAACAGCCATGCATAAATACACTTTAGATAGAGAAGACACAGTCTTATTTGTTGTTGATATTCAGGACAGATTGATTGCTGTTATGAAGTACAAGGATCAGGTCATCAGGAATAATCTGACTCTGATCAAAACTGCGGAAGAAATGAATTTTCCGGTTATAGCCACCGAGCAATATCCAAAAGGTCTGGGTCGTACAGCAGCGGAACTTTTGGACCTGTTAGATGAAGAGAATATATTTACTAAAAACTGCTTTACTGCCTACACCGACGAGGTGGCGGCAAAGCTCAAAGCCTTGGGTAAGAAAAAGGTATTGCTTAGTGGCAGCGAAACGCATATTTGCGTATTTCAGACCGCTCGAGATCTGATAAATGACGGCTATGAAGTTTTCCTCGTCAGGGATGCAGTGTGCTCTCGAACAAAAGAGAATTTCCTCAACGGTCTGGATCTGGTAAAGTCGATGGGTGGAGTGATCACTAATACCGAAAGTGCCCTCTACGACCTGCTGAAAGTTTCCGGCACTCCTGAGTTCAAAAAGCTCTCACAGTTGATTAAGTAGTGCATGATTTGGCTTACCGTTGTAACTTTCTATAGCAAATATCTAAAGACATTCAGTATTAGAGCGCTGCATCATCTTTCTATATGACTCCGGCAGCGGATGGTCCGTAACCAGAACATCTATATCCCGTGGGCGGGCGAAAGTATAAGGCATGTTGGAGTTCAGTTTTGATACATCCATCATGCAGATGACCTTCTGTGCCTTATTGATGATTATTTTCTTCAATTCCGCCTCCAGGTAATCGCCGCAGCTGAATCCATTCTTAAGAGAAAAAGCGCTGACACCGACAAAGGCCAGGTCAATATTCAGATTTCTGACATAGCTTTTTGAATAACTGCCGGAAAGTGCAAGGGTATCGCGGTTGAGCTGCCCGCCGATGAGGTGCACTTTGACGTTGACACGGTTCTGGACCAGCTCGAGAGCAACGTAAGGTGCCGGTGTCAAGACGAAAATATTCTCATCCGGCACAAGCTTGGCCAGCTGCACACAGGTCGTGCCCGCATCGATATAGATAGAGCGCGATTCGCTTAAAAAATCCGCTGCCTTGTCGGCGATGCGACGTTTGCTATCAGTGCGTTCCGCTTCACGCAGATCATAGGTAGCTTCTTTCAGTTGCGTCAGAATATCCATAGAGCGTGCACCGCCACGAAAGCGCTGAATGCTGCCCTCCTGTTCGAGCTTTTCCAAGTCTCGTCGGATGGTCATACTCGATACATCGGGATACAAGTCGCATATTTCTGCAAAGCGCACTTCCCCTTTTTTCTGAATGTATTCAGACAATAAAGCTTGTCTTTTTTGCATACTTGTCATTTTTTGCTCCTTCAACTGTCATGCAATGTAAAGTTAACATTCATTACAGTGTTAAATTGCCGGTTAAATCTTACATTATCCTGATAATATCACATGTTTATACGCAAAGCTAACACTATAAGCAATCCACATAAATGGGCTAACCATTGAACTTCAACCTATTCTATGTTAATTATCCCCTAGTTCCAACCCGAAATGATACAAGGTAATCTTACATTGATATAACATTGCTAGAAGAGACTTCATTAGTTAAAATAAAAAGAGGTTAATTTAAATTAAGAGAAAGTAGCGATCAAGAGCTTGACCGGCTACTGCTACTTCCGGCCAAAACGGCAGAAGGTAGGAAAATATGAAAACTACAGCAGTACGTATGTACGGTAAAGAAGACTTAAGACTGGAATCGTTCGAACTCCCCCCGATCAAAGATGATGAAATTCTGGCTCGTGTTGTTTCCGACAGCATTTGTATGAGCTCGTATAAAGCGGCAATTCAGGGTTCCGATCACAAACGGGTACCTGACAACATTGACACAAATCCTGTCATTTTAGGTCATGAATTTTGTGGCGAGATCCTGGAAGTCGGTAAGAAATGGCAAGATCAGTTTAAAGCAGGCGACCGTTTCGCCATCCAACCGGCAATCAATGATCCTGAGAATATTTACGCAGCTCCCGGCTACAGTTTTGAATATATCGGTGGCAACGCTACCCATATCATAATTCCCGCCATAGTTATGGAACAGAACTGTCTGCTGACATATGAAGGCGATGCCTTTTTTGCAGGGTCTCTGGCTGAACCTGTCTCCTGTATAGTGGGCGGCTTCAATGTGAACTATCACACTAAACCCGGCACTTATGAGCACGAAATGGGGATTGTAGAAGGTGGTAATATGGCACTTATGGCCGGTGTCGGTCCCATGGGTCTGGGCGCTATCGATTTCGCCATCCATAACGAACGCAGACCCGGACTTCTCGTTGTTACCGACATTGATCAGGCACGGCTGGATCGGGCGGCCTCTATTTACACCGTGGAAGAAGCAGCTGAAAACGGCGTCGAACTGCACTATGTAAATACCGCCGATGTTGAAGACGTTCCTGCCCAGCTGATGTCCTTTACTCAAGACGGCAAAGGCTACGATGATGTTTACGTCTACGCTCCGGTAAGGCAATTGCTTGATGATGCCGGCAAAATTTTAGGATATGATGGCTGCCTGAATTTCTTCGCCGGTCCTACTGATCCGAATTTCACTGCTCCTTTCAACTTCTATGATGTTCATTACAACTCCACTCACGTAGCCGGCAACTCGGGCGGAACAACAGGTGACATTATCGAAAGTCTGGATTACATGGGCAGAGGTCTGATCGACCCTTCGTCCATGATCACCCATATCGGTGGTTTGGATGCAGCAATTGAGACTACTTTGAACTTGCCCGATATTCCGGGTGGAAAAAAACTGCTCTATACCAATATCTCCATGCCCCTGACAGCTCTTGAAGATTTCGCCGAACTCGGCAAAGAAGACCCTCTCTACGCTGAACTGGACAAACTGGTTCAGGCAAATAATGGTTTATGGAGTGTAGAGGCAGAGCGTTATCTGCTTGAGCATGGCAAAGCTTTGTCTGTCTAATTAAGTAGTAAGAGTATGACAAGGAGTAATTGTGGAACAACATATAGATTTGAATAATGAAATTGCTAAACAGGCAGCTGCTCTGGCACCTGCTATTCGCGCCTCCCAGTACACAGGTAAGGGCCTCCCTCTTGTCCGCTGGCTGGGAGGCGTAAACATTCCTACAGAACTTGAGGCCTCTCTGAGCATCCGCAGTATTGCAACAGATGCAGACGACGAGGCTTTTCGCAATCTGGGTGTAGCAGACGTAGTTCAGGTACCCGACCTGGGTACTTATGTCATCGGCTGGTCTTACGATGAGCTCATGAATAAAGCTGCCCTCTTGGGCAACGACTACAACGCAATTAACAAACGCGAGCTCCCATTTTATAAACGCATGTTTCAAAAGATCGTTATCATAACCGGAAGTGCCCAGGGTTTTGGTCAGGGCATAGCTGAGGAGTTGGCCCGGGAAGGGGCCTATCTTGTGATAGCTGACATGAATTTGCCTCTGGCTGAAAAAGTAGCTGCCGGCATTAACGAAGAATTCGGTGACGGAACTGCCAGAGCTTTGGAAGTTAATGTTGTAGATGAAGATTCAATGGAAGCTCTGATAAAACAGGTGGTCCTCAGACTCGGCGGTCTGGATCTTTTTATCAGCAATGCCGGCGTCTTGCGGGCAGGTGATCTGGAAGAAATGGATCTTGAATCATTTGAATTCGTTACAAGGGTAAACTATACAGGTTATTTTATCGGCACCAAGTATGCTGCCCGACCCATGCGCCTGCAAAACCGTATAGCAACAGGCAGCTACACTGATATTGTGCAGGTAAACTCCAAGTCGGGTCTGGACGGATCCAGCAAGAACTTCGCCTATGCCGGTGGAAAATTTGGCGGTATCGGTCTGACCCAGAGTTTTGCCAAAGAATTGGTTGCAGACAATATAAAAGTAAATGCCGTTTGCCCCGGCAATTATTATGAAGGTCCTCTCTGGAGCGATCCTGAAAATGGACTCTTTGTGCAATATCTTGAAACCGGCAAGTGTCCGGGAGCTGAGACATTAGATGATGTTTATGAATTTTATATAGATAAGGTACCGATGCGTAAGGGCTGCAGTCCGCTTGATGTGGCGCGCGCGATCTTTTATCTGGTAGAACAAACTAACGAAACAGGGCAAGCCCTGCCGATAACAGGCGGGCAAATCATGTTGAATTAATTGAAAGGATGAACGCATGGCAACAGCAGTAATTATGCCCCGGCAAGGCCAATCAGTAGAAAGCTGCCTTATCGGCGAATGGCATGTCAGGAAAGGGGATCAGGTCAAGAAGGATGATCCGCTTTTCACCTATGAAACAGACAAGGCAACATTTGATGAAGTGTCACCTGTAGATGGTGAGGTTATTGCAGTATTTTTCGAAGAGGGAGACGATGTACCTGTCTTGCTCAATGTCCTTGTCATCGGACAGGCAGGTGAAGACTGGAAGGAGTTTATTCCTGAGGGCGCCAGCGTAGATGGTGCGGATCAGACCGCAGATGCCGGCAGCACGAAAGTTGATGCTCCTGAAAAGAGCCAGGCAATTGCTGCCCCTGCTGTTAAGCAGGACCCGGTGCCGATTAGCCCAAAAGCTTCACCCGTGGATGCCCCGATCAGCCCTCGCGCCCGCACACTTGCAACTAAAAGCAAAGCTGACCTGCGTTACGCCTCGGGCAGTGGTCCGGGTGGCCGCATCATTGAACGAGATATTAACGCTCTTGTTGCTGCAGGTCATCTGGCCACATCCGCAGCAGGCACTGATTACACAGCAGGTATCTCAGGCAGTGGCATCGGGGGCCGTGTCAGAGTAGACGATCTGGACCAAATCCCGGCAATCTCCGTTCAGGAAACACCCGCAGCAAGCCTTCCTCTCAGCGAACTTCCCGAATATGAAGATATAAAACTCAGCGGCATTCGAAAAATCATCGGAGACGCCATGCATAGCTCATTAACTAACATGGCTCAGCTGACACTGAATACCAGCTTTGATGCCGGTGATATTATTGAATTCCGCAATCGCCTCAAAGAAGCCAAAACAAAAGGTCTGGACCAGTTGCTCGGTTTCAGTCTTTTGGAAAAAGTGCCGACTTTTAATGATATTATTCTCTACGCAGTTTCGAGGACAGTTTTGCGGTACCCCGACTGTAACGCCCACCTTTTGGATGACAAAATGCGTCACTTTAATCACGTCCACCTGGGTATGGCAGTAGATACGCCACGCGGACTAATGGTGCCCGTCATCCGCAATGCTGATTCCATGAGTATCAGGGAGATTGCAGCGGAGGCCGTTTCTTTGGCTGAAGCCGCCCAAAGTGGGGCGATCAATCCCGATCTGCTTAGCGGCTCCACCATTACTATCAGCAACCTTGGATCACTGGGCATAGAGTCTTTCACACCTGTTATCAATCCTCCGGAAACCTGTCTTCTCGGAGTCAATAACATAAGCACTCGCCTGCGGATGGAGGACGGTGAAGCCGTGCCATATCAGGCTATGGGACTGTCCTTGACTTTTGATCACCGTGCAGTCGATGGTGCTCCCGCAGCCAGATTCCTCCAGGGATTAGTCAAAAACCTGGAGAACTTTCAACTCCTGATGATGGAGAATTGAGGTATAGCATGACGGAAAATGCAGTAGACCTAATTGTAATCGGCGGTGGCCCCGGAGGTTACCTGGCAGCTGAACGTGCCGGGCAGGCGGGCTTGTCCGTAACTTTATTTGAAAAAGCAGAGCTGGGCGGTGTCTGCCTTAATGAAGGCTGCATCCCCTCGAAGACTTTTCTTCACTCAGGCAAAGTCTTCGAACATGCCAATGACGGCAAAGCTTTCGGTGTTTCTGCGGACAAGGCCAGGATCGATCAGAAGGCTGTCGTCAAGCGTAAGAATAAAGTAGTCAAGACGAATGTCCTTGGTGTCAAAGGCAAGATGAAAGCGAACAATGTCAATGTAGTCTCAGCTGAGGCCGGACTGGCCGGTCGCAGTGGCAACAAATTCAAGATTGTGGCAGATGGCAAAGAATATGAAGCCAAACATATTATAATAGCCAGTGGCTCACATGCCATTGTGCCTCCGATTAAAGGTGTCAAAGATGGTTTGGAATCAGCTTTTGTCCTGACCAATAAGGAAATCCTTGATCTGGAGACGATCCCCGAAAAGCTGGTTGTCATCGGCGGTGGCGTTATTGGTCTTGAAATGG
>Ga0265293_10007845_pt1 | contig 16210 bp, 10 predicted proteins | sample Munlanlewell138R_FD_192505 | JGI IMG/M metagenome (GOLD analysis project Ga0265293, IMG submission 192505) | Leachate microbial communities from a municipal landfill in Southern Ontario, Canada - Leachate well 138R | ecosystem: Engineered > Solid waste > Landfill > Unclassified | place: Canada...
TCAGTTCTCCCGCGAAAGGCCCTGCCGCCGTCTGCCTGAGCGAGCCCGCGAAATCTATGCCGCCAAGGTTGGCGCTGGTGATGGCAAGGCTTGTCCCCCCGCTCGTGCCCAGGATCACGTCCGCCGTCAGCGGGCCGTAGTCGGTATCCCCCGTCGCCGCGAGACGATAGCCGCCCGTAGCGCCCGTCACGCGCGCGCGCAGATTGGCAAGGCCGATGCCAAGGCCGGGGCGATCCGCCGTGACGACGGCATCGGGGCTGGCGATGGTGCCCGCGACCTGCACGCCAAGCAGCCCATATTGCCGTGACACGCCATTGGCATTGAGCACGATCCGCCCGCCATCGGGCGAGTAGCTGCCTTGCCCGCCCGTCACGCGCAGCAAGGGCGCTTCCAGGCGGAGGTTGGCGAAGCGCACCACGCCGTCAGCGCCGTAGCGCACATCGCTGGACGCGACGGCATTGCCGCCCAGAAAGCTCTCGACACCGGAGTTCAGCAGGCGAGTGGACCGCGCCCGCACCTTGCCCGCCATGGCAAAGCCCTGCGCTTCGGACTGCAACTCCATGTCCGTGGAGACATTGAAGATGCCGACGCTTTCGATGCGATAGTCGTCAATCCTGCCGTTGATGGCGCCGGTATAGAACCCCCTGGAAACATCCGCGACCAGAATGGTCCTGGCGTCGATCCGGTCCGAGCGGAGGCGCATGTTGTCGGACAGGATGCGCGTGCCGTCCACAGCAAGATCGCCGTCCAGCCGCACGTTGACGAGCGATCCGCCCGCCACGGTGTCCAGTCCGGTGATCCGCGCCGCCCGCGCCGCGACGGGAATCACGATCCGCCGCGCATCCACCCGCGCTTCGCCTGAAGCGGTCAGCCGGTTGATCCCCATGTCGTTCCCCCCGCTGCCCATCGCCAGCCGGTCGGCATGCAGCGCATAGACCACTTTCGGCGTGGCGAAGGGGCCGTTCAGCGTGAAGATGCCGCGAAGGCCGCTGCCCGAAAGGTTGGGCGCCAGCGCCGAAGGTTTGAGCAGCGTGAAAGCCAGCTTCAATTCCTCGAACCGGTTTTCGGACAAGTCGACCAGGCCGTTCGGCGTCAGCGCGAAAGCGTCGCTGCTGATGGAGCCGGACAGCGTGGCGCGCCGTTTCTCCCACGCCGCCGTCAGATCGACATTCGTGACGGGGCCGAGCAGCGATGCCGTTGGCCCCGTCGCCAGCCGCGACACCCGCGTCGGCCCGTGCAGGCGGAACGTGCCGTCCCGCCCGGTGAAAGCCAGCTTCGCCAGTTCCTGTCCGTCATAGGTGGCGTCCAGCGCGCCGTTCCATGCCTTCCATTCGCCGCGCCCGGTGGCGCGGATGGCGAGCGGCGCCTCGAACCCGGCCAGCGCCGCGACGACGCCGTCCTTCGGCGCATCGACTCGCAGGTCTATCGCCAGCCGGTCCTTTGCCGGCACCGCATCGAGCACCAGCTTGAGCAGATCGCCGCCGCCGTCCCCTTGGCCCGCGATGGTGCGCCCGTCGAAAGTGATCTGCGCCCGGCCGTCCGCGATATGCGCCGCACCCGCCAGCGACAGGTCGCGGCGTTTCCCCGTCACCGGCTTTTCGGCGATCAGCCGCGCGACGGAAAGCTTGCCGACGTCGATGTCGATATCGGGGAGCAGCGGCTCCTCGCTCGGCGGCGTGGGCGCGAACTCGGGGGCGCGGCGCAGGTTCATGCGCTGCGCCGTTGCCGAGCGGATATCGACGTGATTGCGCAGATAGGCGAAGGGCCGCCAGTCGATCGCCACTTCCGGCGAATAAAGGAACTCACCGTTGGGATCGTGCAGCGACAGCCCCTTCACGCGCATCCTGCCATAGATCGAGCCTTCGATCCGGCCAACGCGGATGCGCATGCCATTCTCGAACCTGAGACCCGCGATCTGGTCCGCCACAAAGCGGTGGCCCGGCCCCGTATCCAGCCCGAAGACGATCAGCGCGGCGAGCGCCGCCAGCCCCAGAACGGCGGCCACCCCTGTCTTGACCAGCCGCACGCGCCAGCCGTCCCGGCGCTTCGGCGCGTCCGCGGGGCCGGATTCAGCGGGACCGGGCTCAGCGGGTTCGAGCGGGGCTGCATCCGTCATCAGAACGCCTGCCCGATGGAAACGTAGACATTGAAACGGCTTTCGCCCTTGCGCCGGTCAAGCGGCGTGGCAATGTCCAGCCGCATCGGCCCGAAATTGGTATAGAAGCGCCCGCCCACGCCCACGCCATAGCGCAAATCCTTGAATTGCGGCGTGGTCGAGGCATAGGACTGGCCCACGTCCACGAAGCCGACCACACCGAAATTGCCGAAGCGATAGCGCACTTCCGCCGCCGCTTCGTTCAGGCTGCGCCCGCCGACCGGATCGCCGTTGGGATCGAGCGGTCCGAGCTTCTGGAAGCCGAAGCCCCGCACCGATCCGCCGCCGCCCGCATAGAACCTGCGCGATGGCGGTATCTCCACCAGCGTCGCGCCCTGGATCGTGCCAACCCGCGCACGGGCCGCCAGAACCAGCGAATCGCTGACCGGAAAGTATCCCGACGCATCGAGCCGGGCGCGAACGTAGGGATGGAAGCTCCCCCGCAGCGACCCTTCCGGCTCGATCAGCGCGGTCAGCCGGCCGCCCTTCGTCGGATTGAGCAGGTCGTCGGTGAGGTCCAGCCCCACCTGCCCCGTCAGCCCGCCGATGAAATAGGTCTTGCGGTCGCGCTGCTGCTTCGTGAAATCGTAGACTTTCTCCGCCGTCGCCAGGATCTGCCCACCGAAGGCATATGTCAGCTTCTTCTGCCAGATGGGCGTGGAAGCATAGCTCATCGTGGCGGCAACGCGGCCGGTATAGGCGCTGAATGCCTCGTAATCGGCATGAAGCGCTTCGGCCACGACCTCGAACGTGCGGTCGCGCTGCCCGGCATTGGACCGGCGGAACGTCGCGCCCAGCCCCTGCTCCTTGGTGCCGGCCACGCCATGCAGGATCAGCGCGCCTTCGGGCGGGAACAGGTTGCGATGCGTCCAGCTTCCCTCGGCGCGGAAGCCCTGCCCCGTGCCATAGCCCACCGTGCCCGCGATAGTGCGCGGCGGCCCCGCGTCCTGCCTGACGAGCATCGTCACGTATTCGGTGTCGTCACCCGCGCTTTCCCCGCTGCGCTTCGGCTCGACCGCCACGGTGGAGAACAGGCCCGTCGCGACCAGCGCCTGCCGCAGATCGTCCACCTTGCGGCTGTCATACAGATCGCCGCGCCGGAACCGGGCCAGCACCGAAACATGATCGGCATCGAACGCCAGATCGCCTTCGGTGGTGAAGCCGCCGAAACGCGAACGCGGACCGATATCGACCGGCAGCGTATAGACGCCATCGCCCGTCTCCCTGTCCAGCAGGATATCGCGCTGCCCCACTTCGGCGAAGGCATAGCCGTTCTGCGGCAGCGCTATCGCCACTTGCGCCTCCGCGCCCTGGATCCGGTCCGCCACGACCGGCTCGCCCACCCTGAGCGCGAGATTTTTCTCTATCAGCCCCGGCGGCACGGTGGGCCGGGCCTGAACCACGATGTCCGACAGTGTATACCGGTTGCCCGGCACCACATCCAGCACAGCCAGAAACGGCTGTCCGTCCTCGGTGTCCGACCGGTCTATCCGCGTCGTCACGCGCGCGTCATACCAGCCTTCCGATGCCAGGATGCGCTCCACCAGTACGCTGTCCTCGGCCAGCCGCGCGGATATCATGGCGACATTCGCGGCTTTCCTGTCGCCGTCCCTGAGCGCGGAAAGTTCCCTGAACAGGCCGCGCAGATGCGCATCGGTTTCACCGTCGGCGGCGGCCAGCCCGTTCACTTGCGCCCGGTAGCGGACTTCGGCGTCCTCGTCTTCGGACGCCGCTTCCGCGAACCTGATCCGCGAAACGTCAAATTCGTCGATAGGGGGCAACGGCTCGTTGAGAGCGGCATCCGTGACAGGCGCATCGCCGATCAACTCGCGCGTCCGGCCATCGGCCAGCGCCGGGTCGTCCAGCGGAGCGGCCTGCCCGTCCGCCGGATTCGCGCCCGATTCCTTCGCCGCGATCGCGCGCTCGAACGCCTCGATGGATTCCAGCGGACGGTCCAGTTCGGGGTCGTCCGCCACATCGAGCGAAGGGATCGCCGCATTGAACTCGGCATCGGGAATGATCGTCTCGACTTGCGGCAAGGCCGCGTCCGCGGGCGCAACAGGGACGGAGACGGAACCCGCCCGCAATTCATCAGGATCATCCGGCGAATCGCCCGCCCGCTCCCGCGCGTCTCCCGATCGGGCGGAAGCCGGTTGCGCCAGCGCGGGCTGCGAGGTGACCATGGTTGCAAACGCAAGGCTGCCAAGCAGAGCGGCACGCATGGAACTTGTCTGCGGCCTGACTATTATCCTACGCACACAACCCCGCTCGCTACGGCCACGCTCGCTACGGCGACCTGACGACAATGGACTGACAGAGACCCGACCTTGGCGCCCGTCAACATTTCTTCACCAACGCCGCCCACTGCCGATCGTTCCGCCGATGCCGACGCCGGCATCATCCCCGGCGACGATGCATCATCGCCTGCCGACGCGCCGGGCGCAACCGCTGAATCGCCATGGGCCATGCCAAAAGCCGCATGGTTACAGATTGTTAGGCGCGTCTGGGTGATGATCGGCTTTCACGCGATAGCTCTGCTGGCGGCGGGAGTCGCGTTCTATGCGTTCCTGGCGATCACGCCGATCTTTGCCGCGACCGTGATGATCTATGGCCTTGTCGGCGATGTGGACACCGTCCAGCGGCAGATGACCGAGATCGCCGAAGTCGTCCCCGCCGAAGCCGCCGGATTGCTGGAGGACCAGTTGCTGGGCGTCGTCAGCACCAGCGCCGGAGTGACCGGAATCGCCCTCGTCATCGCGCTGTTCTTTGCGATCTATGGGGGAATGCGCGCCGCGACGGGCCTGATCGGCGCGCTCAACATCATCAACGGAGAGCACGAGACGCGCGGAATCGTCTCCCTGACATGGCGCGCCGCCGCTCTCACGGTCGGCGCCGTGTTCATTGCGCTGACCGGCCTTGTCAGTGGCAGCGTTTTCGCCTGGCTCCAGATGCAGACCACCACCATCGCCGGAGCGGGGACGGAATTGCTGTTCCACGGGCTGACATGGCTGGCGGCCATCGCGCTGGGTTCGGTGGGCTTCGCGCTCATCATGCGCTTCGGGCCGGACCGGAGGCCGGCCAAATGGCGCTGGCTGGCGCCGGGCGCCCTGATCGCCACGCTGCTGTGGCTGGCGGTTTCGTTCGGCTTCTCGCTCTATGTCGCGACGATTGCCGACTACAACGCCACTTACGGTTCGCTCTCCGCCGTGGTCGTATTCCTGATGTGGCTGTTCCTTTCAGCCTACGGCGTCCTCGTCGGCGCGACGCTCAACGCGGAAATTGAGCGGCAGACCGCCTGCGATACCACGGCGGGGCCACCTCTGCCCATGGGCGAGCGCGGCGCGGTTCTGGCCGATCAGGTCGACGGCACCGTGCCCCGGCTCGCCACGCTGGAACGGCGGCGCAACCGGCGGGCGCGGCACGCCTGCGACGAGGCGGCGGCACGCGCGCGGGATTGAACCGGCCCGCCGCGTTATTCCTCGTCATCCGCATCCTGCCAGCCATCTCACGCGCATCCCTGCCACCCTTTCCCCATACCGGACGGTATCATAGACTAGGCCGGCGCGATCCGAAGGCAAGACGGTCAGCGAGTGGCAGGCCGCCCGTCATCCCGCAGCACGATGTAGATCGCCGGGATGACCAGGACGGTCAGCAGCGTCGAGGATGCAAGACCGAACAGCAGCGAAATCGCGAGGCCCTGAAAGATCGGGTCGGTCAGGATCACGGCCGCGCCGATCATCGCCGCCGCCGCCGTCAGCACAATCGGCTTGAACCGGATGGTGCCAGCCTCCAGCAGCACGTCGCGCAGGGGTTTTTCCGGGGCCGACGCGTGGCGGATGAAGTCGACCAGCAGGATCGAGTTCCTTACGATGATGCCGGCCAGCGCAATGAAGCCGATCATCGAGGTTGCCGTGAAGGGCGCGCGAAACAGCATGTGCCCGATGACGATGCCGACCAGAGTCAGCGGCACCGGCGTCAGGATCACCAGCGGCAGGCGGAAGCTTTGAAACTGCGCGACGACGAGAATGTAGATCCCCAGCAAGGCGACCAGGAACGCCCCGCCCATGTCGCGGAACGTGACCCAGGTTATTTCCCACTCGCCGTCCCAGAGCAGCGACGGCCCGCTCTCGTCCTCGGGTTGGCCGTTGAGGCGGATTTCCGGCTTCACCAGTCCCTTGGCCGCCCAGTCATGGCTGTCCACGGCCCGATTGACCGCCAGCATGCCATAGATCGGCGCTTCGTAGGTTCCGGCAAGCTCCGCCGTCACCATATCCGCATAGCGGCCGTCGCGGCGGAAGATCGCGGGGCTTCCCGCCTCGATCCGCGCATCGACCACGGCGCCAAGGTCGATAAGCTGGCCGCCCGGCATCTGCGCGATGGGCGTGCTGGCCAGCGCCTGCGTCCAGCTTCGATTCTTCTGCTCAAGCGCGATAGTGATCGGAAGCGGCGTGCGCCCGTCGCCGCGTGGGGCATAGCCGACGGTCCGGCTGTCCATCAGCATGGCGATGCTATCGGCGACTTGCCGCTGCGACAGACCGTAATAGTCGATACGGTCGCGCACGGGCACGAGCCGCAGCCTGGCGCGCGCCTCGCCGAGGCTGTTGTCGACATCGACGATGAAAGGAACTGACTTGAAGATTTTCTCAAGCTCGGCCGCCGTCCTCTGGCGCGTCGCCGCATCCGGGCCGTAAACTTCCGCGAGCAGCGTCGCGAGCACCGGCGGGCCGGGCGGCGTCTCGACCACCTTGATCGACGCGCCGTCCGGCAGCATCAACGCCTTCAACCGCTCGCGCAGGTCGAGCGCGATCCCGTGGCTGGAACGGTCGCGGTCGCCCTTGGGCAGCAGCGTGACCATGACGTCGCCCTGTTCGGGCTGCGAGCGCAGGAAATAGTGGCGGACAAGGCCATTGAAGTTGAACGGCGCCGATGTGCCGGCATAGGCTTCCATCGCCGTCGCTTCGGGAAGCCCGCGCACCACGCCCGCGACATCCTCCAGCACGCGGCCGGTGCTTTCCAGCGCGGTGCCTTCCGGCATGTCCACCACTACCTGAACCTCCGACTTGTTGTCGAACGGCAGCAGCTTCACCGTGACCGCCTTGAAATAGAACATCGAGCAGGCCAGCACGGTCGCCACGCCGACCGCGATGAGGAAATTGCGCGCGGACCGGCGGGTGTCGATCACACGGCGCGCGGCGCGGGCATAGAGCCTGCCCAGCTTGCCGCCGCTTTCGTCAGAGCCATGGGCCAGCGCCTTCCGGGCGAAACGGATCATCAGCCAGGGCGCGATGACCACGGCGACGAAGAAGGAAAAGATCATCGCGGCCGAAGCGTTGACCGGGATCGGCGCCATATACGGCCCCATCAGCCCCGAGACGAACAGCATGGGGAGAAGCGCGGCGACCACGGTGAGCGTTGCGACCACGGTGGGGTTGCCGACTTCGGCCACGGCCTCGATCGCGGCCTGCGTGCGGCTTCTTTCGTCATCCATCGCCCAATGGCGGGCAATGTTCTCGATCATGACGATCGCATCGTCCACGAGGATGCCGATGGAGAAAATGAGCGCGAACAGGCTGACCCGGTTGATCGTGTAGCCCATGAGGTTCGAGGCGAACATGGTGAGCAGGATCGTCGTCGGGATGACCACCGCCGTCACCGCCGCTTCGCGCCAGCCGATGGCAAAGCCGATCAGCGCGACGATGGAGACAGTCGCCAGGGCGAGGTGGAACAGCAGTTCGTTCGCCTTCTCGTTCGCCGTCTCGCCGTAGTTGCGCGTGACGGCCACCTCAACGCCATCGGGAATGAGCTTGCCCTTGAGCCCCTCGACGCGATGAAGAATGGCGCTGGACACCACCACGGCATTGGCCCCGGCGCGCTTGGCCACGGCCACGCTGACGGCGGGCGCGGAATGCCACTGGCCGTTGTCCGACTTCGCCCAGCGCCATGCCCTCGCCTGATCCTCGCGCGGCCCCTGCGTGACGGCGGCGACATCGCGCAGATAGACCGGCGCGCCCGACGCGGAACGCACGGTCAGCAGGCCCGCTTCCTGCGCCGATGACAGCGTGCGGCCCGCGACCACGCCCACCGCTTTCCCGTCCTCGCGAATATCGCCGAGCGGGAAACTGCGATTGGCCTGCGACGCCGCCTCGATCACGCTGCCCAGCAGCACGCCATATTGGCGCAGCTTCGCGGGGTCCGGCGCGATGCGGATTTCCTCGGGACGGCCGCCGACGAGGAAAGTCAGGCCCACATCGTCCACCTTGGCGATCTCAGTGCGCAGCCTGGCGGCCAGTTCATAAAGGCTGGCGTCGTTCCACTCGCCCGCCGCCCCCGGCCGGGGCGAAAGCGTCAACACCACGGCGGGCACGTCGTTGATGCCGCGCACCGTCACCCTGGGATCGGGAATGCCGGCGGGCTTCCTGTCCCAATTGGCGCGCAGCTTCTCCTCGATGCGGATGGCCGCATCCTCCGGGTTCGACCCTACGAGGAAGCGGGCGGTCACCATCACGCCGTCGTCGCGCGCCTGCGTATAGACGTGCTCGACGCCATCGACGCTCTTGACGATGGTTTCGAGCGGGATGCCGACCAGTTCGGTCGCGTCGGCGGCGGAAAGGCCCGGCGCCATGACCTGAATGTCCACCATCGGCACGCTGATCTGCGGCTCTTCCTCGCGAGGAATGGAAAAGAGGGCGAGCAGGCCAACGGCAATCGCCGCGAGAAGGAACAGCGGCGTCAGGGGTGAGGCGATGGTAGCCCTGGTCAACCGACCGGAAATGCCGAGGTTCATCAGCGCGCTGCCCGGGTGGGGGCCTTGGGCGCGAACAGCGTATCACCGGCGGCAACGCCGCTCAGGATTTCGACTCCGCGCGGATCGGCCAAGGGCGCGATCTGCACGGGAACCATGCTCAGGCGTCTGCCCCCACCCCTTGTTTCAACGCTCACGACCTGCACCTGATCCATGCCATAGCGCGTGATGACGTAACGGCGCGAAACCACCAGCGCCTTGCGCGTGCCGACCTCGACCGAAACACCTATCCTGCGTCCCACGAACTCGGTCGTCAGGCCGGGAAGCGTGGCATCGGCACGCACCTGACCGCCAGTGATCGCGGGATAGACTTGCGCAATGCTGCCTTCGCGCGCGCCGGACGGCATGTCCGTTTCATCGACGATCACGCGCGCGCCGGGACGGACCTGCCCCGCCGTCGATTCCGGCAGCATCAGGCGCAGGACCGGCGGCCCCGCCGTGACAGTGGCGATCGACATGCCCGGCGCGACGACCGAGCCTGCCGGTATATCCGCGCGCAACACCCGCCCATCGGCGGGCGCGAGGACCGCTCCCTGCCCCGCGACACTGGCGCTGGCGCCCTGCCGCGCGCGTGCGGCGTCCACTTGCGCATCGGCGGCGCGCGCGGCGGCCACGGCCTGATCGAGCCGCGCCCTGGCATAGACGCCATTATCGTGAAGATCGCGGATACGCGCGAGGTCGGCATTGGCCCGCGCGGCTTCCGCCTGCGCCGCCGCGACCTGCGCGCCGTAAGCGCTCACCTCATGGCCAAGCCGTGAATCGACGATCATGCCGATCCGCTGGCCTTTGCGCACCATGTCGCCGGCACGCACGGACAGCGACGTCAGGATGCCGGGGATGCGAGCCAGCGCTTCGGCCTGATCGCGCGTGGCGATCTCCGCGCCGACCGCCTTCATGTCGGCGATCTGTTGCGGCGCGAGGCGAAGCATGTCCCCGGCGGGCAAAACCGCCGCCTGCTCGCGCTCCGGCTCGCGGCCGCATGCCGACAATACCAGCGGCAGGGCCAGCATGACGCCCGCGAGCCAGAGCCGCTTGCCCATGCCACCCGCTCTTCCCTTTCGTCGATGACGCCGTGTTGCCCGGATCGACACGCTGCCCCCTCACTGCCGAAAAATGACCGCCGTTTGTGGATTGCTTATAACGTATGTTTCTTATATTAGTCAATGCCGTTGGATTATAGCCTCTCCAGAACAGGGAACCGAAATGATGACTCTCGATCGTGCCGTGATGATCTTCGCCGGATGCGTCGTGCTGCTGGGCGTGGTCCTGTCGCTCACTGTCCATCCCTGGTGGATCGCGCTGACCGTGTTTGCCGGGCTCAACATGATCCAGGCGAGCCTCACCGGGTTCTGCCCCGCCGCGATGGCGTTCAAGGCCATGGGCGTGCGCCCGGGCAACGCCTTCAAATGACGTTGCGACGCGCGGCGCTCGCCTGTGCCCTCGCAAGCCTTGCCGCGCCCGCGCAGGCGACGACGCTCGAAGAGGCAATCGCGGCGGCCATGGCGCATGCGCCGGAAATCGAGGCCGCCCGCGCGGACAGCGAAGCGGCGGCCGCGCGGATAGATCAGGCGCGCGCCGCCGGTCTGCCCGGCGCGACGGTCAGCGGTTCGGTGGGTTATGGGCGGCTCGATCCGCAAGGCTATTTCGGGCTTCCGGCCGCGAACGTCACCCCCCGCGCCGCGCAACTCGTCATCGAGCAGCCCTTGTTCACGGGGGGCCGGGTCAGTGCCGGAATCGCGCAAGCGAAAGCGGGCAGCGAGGCCGCGCGCGCAAGCGAGGCCGTCACACAAAACCAGATCGCCGTCGCGACGGTTCAGACTTATGGCGACGTACTGACGGCGGGGCGCATGGTGACGCTTCACGAGCAGATGATGCGTCAGATGGAGGAAATCCTGCGGCACGCACGGCTGCGCTACAAGGCCGGGGAAAGCCCAAGCACCGATGTCGCGCAGGCCGAAGCCCGCCTGGCCGAAGCGCGGGCGGGACTGGAGCAGGCGCGCGGCATGGCCGTCTCCGCCGACGCGCGGTTCATGCGCCTGACCGGGCTTGCTCCCGCCGGTCTGCAGCCGCTGCCGCCCAGCCCGCCGCTGCCCGCGACTCTCGATGCAGCGCTCGATGCGGCGCGGCTCGACAACCCCTTGCTGGCACAGGCGGAGGCGGCAGTGGAAGCCGCGCGCGCCGCCGCGAAAGGCGCGCGAGCCGAACGCCTGCCGGCAGTCGGAGCCTTCGCGGAAGGATCGGCGGTGCGCGATCAGTTCTTCCCCGATTACCGCGCCGATGCGGCAACGGTCGGCGTGCGGGCGCGCTGGCAGCTTTTCTCCGGTGGGCGGATCGCCGCCGGTATCAGGGAATCCGACAGCATGGTCAGGGCAGCCGAGGCGCGCCTGCGCGCCGCCCGCGCCGCGATAGACGAACAGACCATCAGTGCCTTTCAGGCCGTGCGGACCGCCGGACTTGTCGAGGCCGCCGCCGCCCACCGGGCCCGCGCGGCGGCGCAGGCGCGCGACGGCATCCGCCATGAAGTCCGCGTCGGCATGAAGCCCCAACTGGACCTGCTCGACGCGGAGCGGGAAGCGACCGCCGCCGCGGTGAGCGAGGTCATCGCGCAAAGCAGCCGTGTCGTGGCGGCCTGGCAACTGCTGTCGCTGCTCGGGCGCTGAGGCGCCCGGGCGCGAATCTCATTCGTCCAGCGGCTTGAAGTCGAACTTGAAGGCGCCGCATTCCGGGCAGATCCAGTCGTCCGGCAAGTCCTCGAAGCGAGTGCCCGGCGGAATGTTTTCCGTCGGATCCCCTTCCGCCTCGTCATAGACGTGGCCGCAATAGGCGCACTTCCATTTGCGGTATCCGCTCACGCCCGCGGTTCCCACACCAGATGCATTTCCTGGATCGCATTGACCATCCCGGTGACGATCTTCGGCGTGGTGCCGGGCCTGATCGCGAAATCGGGAATGCGGGCCAGCCATTCCTGAAGGAACACCTTGATCTCGCGCCGCGCGAGGATGCCGCCGGGGCAGATATGCGGCCCGTTGCCGAAGGCGGCATGGCGGATCGGCACCGGACGGTCGAAATCGACTGTCAGGGGATCGTTGTGGATGCGGTCGTCCAGCCCATAGAACAGGTTGGGAATCTGGATCATGTCCCCGGCCTTGAGGCTCACGCCGTGGAAATCGTAATCGGACACCACTTCGCGGGCGGTGTTGGATAATCCATAGCGGCGGATCAGTTCCTCGATCGCGTTCTGCATGATGGCGGGTTCTTCGACCAGCCGCCTGCGGTGTTCGGGATGCATCGCGAGGTGGCGCGCGACGAAGCCGATCATCGAGGCCACGGTGTCCAGTCCGCCGAACAGCAGGAGCAGGAGATAGCTCGTTGCCTCGTCATCGGTGATCTTGCGGTCTCCGACATCGGCGGTGATGACGTGCGTGATAAGGTCCGGCCTGGGGTTGCGTTTCCGCTCCTCGATATGCTGGACGATGTATCCCGCCATGAAGGTCTGCGCTTCAAGGCGGTCGGCTTCGCTGGGGCTGCGAGTCTCCTTCTCGACATAGGGGAGGAGCATTTCGCGATCCTCCTGCGGCAGCCCCATCATGTCGAGGAACACCACGATCGGCAGGACCGTGGCGAATTCGTTGATAAACTCGCATTCGCCGCGCGGCGCGATCCGGTCGAGCGCGTCGCGGGCGGCGACGCGCGCGTGCTCCTCAAGCTGGGCCAGCGCCGTCTTGGTGAGCGCGGGCATGATGACCTTGCGCAGCGGCGTATGCTCGGGCGGGTCCAGCGCCAGCATCGAGGGGTGATCGAACTTCTGCTTGGGAATCACGAAGTTGCGATGCGAGAAATGCGCGTAGTCTTCCTGGATCTCCTGGATCAGCGGCCCGCGCGTCGCCATCCAGTAGCCGCCGTGGCGCGGCGTCCAGAAAATATCGGGGCACGTCTGCTGCACCCGGTGCCACGCTTCCTGCGCGTCCTCTTTTCCCCTGATGAGATCGTACATGTCGACATCGCGCACCAGTCCGGCGGGAACGTGAGCCGGTTTTTCGGCAAGAGGTGCAACAAGAGTATCGGCGCTCATGGGAAACCCCCTCCACTTTCGCAATGAAACGAACTTCAGCACGCCTGCCCCCGGCTTCCGGCCATGAGCATCAAGCTACCTGTAATGAGTCGCCTCATTCGTATGATTGCGTCAGGGATACAGCCTCGTCGGCCGCGATCCTTGATGGAAGTCAATTGGAGCGGATATCGTGATGCAGACGAAGCAGAGCGTGGCCGGATTCGCGCGGCGCGAAGCAGGCCGCGGCGCCCGTCGAAAATGAATCGGTATCCGCCGGCCCCTGTTCCGGTTTTCGCCTTTCGACACCCAACGACGTGACCTTGGCTCCTATGCCTCGGTCCATTGCAGAGCCGCGGCCAGCGACCGCGCCCGCTGCCGGCTCACGCGCGTCCACTCAAACTGCTCGGCTCGCTTGCGGGCGTTTTCCCCGATATGCCGGGCATATTCCCGGTCCTCGGCCACTTTCAGAATGGCTTCTGCAAATCCCGCTTCGTGGGCGGGGTTCAGGACGATCCCGTGATCCGCGTCGGGAATCATACGCCCTGCCCCCATCGGCGAAGCGACAAGCGGAAGGCCGTGCGCGCCCGCCTCGTAGACGACCTGAGGCCCGCCTTCCGCCAGCGAAGGAAATACGAAGTAGTCCGCTATCGCGTAAACTTCGCTCAAATCTTTGACGAAGTTGAGCCTTTGTATGGACGGATGATTCAATTCCACACTCATGCGGGCTTCGAATTGCGGATCGATCGCACCCGCCAGCATCAGCTTTCCCGGACGCCCGGCCCGGTGCCATGCTCTCAACAAGTGATGCGCGCCCTTGTCGTAGCTAACGCGCCCGACGAACAGAGCTGTCGCCTGGCCGCGCCCGGCGAGATCCGCCGGGCGGTCAACGAACTTGTATCGCGTCCGGCTCCAGCCATAGGCGGCATCGATGATGCGATCCTCTCCGACCCCGAATTCGAGCAGCGATTTCCTCACTTCGTCATTGGGCGCGAAAACGTGATCCGCAAAAGCGAGGCATTGCCTTTCCAATTCCACGGATTCAGCGCTGATGGCATTGAAAGCCGGAAGCCCTTCCATCTCATAGGCATGAGACAGGATGCGCCGCGCGGTGCCTTCGTGAAGATTTGTCATCTCCCGGACGACAGGAATACCGGCCGCTGCCAGACGGCTCATCGCTTCAAGGCTCAATCCGGGGAACGCATAGACGCATGTGGCGCCCTTTCCGGCCAGCGCGGCAGCCAACAGCAGAGATTCCGCCCTGGCCTTTCCCCGGTGCGCCACATACGACCAGGGCAGGTAGCGAGCAAACCAAGGAAGCCCTTCAACCTGCTTCACATCGTTACATGAGCGGCGACGCAGCCGCGGAACAAAGGCCGTTACGCCCAAGCCCTCATCATCGAATGACCCGATGACTTCCTGAAATGTCCGTGCGGGACCGAACCCGTTATAGCTCAGCGCGGTGTATGCAAAGCAGTGCATTTGCCACACCTACCACCACTTCTCCGGCCTCGCCGCGAACCCGGCGCGCCGTTCGATCGCCAGCCCGGCGTTCAGCACGCCCTGTTCGTCGAACGGGCGCCCGATCACCTGCAGGCCCAGCGGCAGCCCTTCGCCGTTCAGCCCGGCGGGAACCGACATGGCGGGAAGCCCGGCCAGCGAGGCGGGAACCGAGAACACGTCGTTCAGATACATTTCCAGCGGGTCGGCGCTCTTTTCGCCCAGCGCGAAGGCGGCGCTCGGCGCGGTCGGCGCGAGGATCACGTCCACTTCGCGGAAGGCATCGTGGAAATCGCGGCTGATGAGCGCGCGGACTTTCTGCGCCTGCGTGTAATAGGCGTCATAGAACCCGGCCGAGAGCACATAAGTGCCGATCAGGATACGGCGCTTCACTTCCGGGCCGAAGCCCGCCGCGCGCGTGGCGGCATACATGTCCTGAAGGTTCGCGCCATCCGGCAGGTCGCGCAGGCCATAACGCACGCCGTCATAGCGCGCGAGGTTGGACGAGGCTTCGGCGGGCGCGATGATGTAATAGGCAGGCAGCGCGTATTTCGTGTGCGGCAGGCTGATATCGACGATCTCCGCGCCCGCGTCCTTCAGCCACGCGACGCCGTCGTCCCAGCTTTTCGCGACTTCCGCATCCATGCCGTCGAGCCGGTATTCGCGCGGAATGCCGACCTTCCTGCCCTTCATGTCCGCCGTAAGGCCCGCTTCCCATTCGGGCACGGGCATGTCGAGGCTGGTCGAATCCTTCGGATCGAAACCCGCCATGGCCTCCAGCATGATCGCGCAATCGCGCACGTCGCGCGCCATCGGCCCGGCCTGATCGAGCGACGAGGCAAAGGCCACGATACCCCAGCGCGAGCAGCGCCCATAGGTCGGCTTGATGCCGGAAATGCCGGTGAAGGCGGCGGGCTGGCGGATCGAGCCGCCGGTGTCCGTGCCGGTCGCCGCCGGGCAGAGCCGCGCCGCCACCGCCGCCGATGAACCGCCGGACGAGCCTCCCGGCGCCAGCGGTGCGTTGGAACCGTCGTTGCGCCGCCAGGGTGACACGACATTGCCGAACCAGCTCGTCTCGTTCGACGAACCCATGGCGAACTGATCGAGGTTCAGCTTGCCGAGCATCCCGGCGCCCGCGTCCCACAGCTTCTGCGAAACGGTCGATTCGTATTGCGGCGTGAAGCCTTCGAGGATGTGGCTGGCCGCCGTCGTCTGCACGCCGTTGGTGGCGAACAGGTCTTTCATGCCGATGGGCACGCCGCCCATCCGGCCCAGCGGCTCGCCCGCCGCGCGGCGCGCATCCGTCGCGCGCGCGGCCTCCAGCGCCTTTTCCGGCGTCGCCACGATAAAGGCGTTGAGCGCATCCCGCGCCGCCGCCACGTTGGCATTGAAGGCTTCGGCCACTTCGACGGCGGAGAAATCGCCATTGGCGACGCCATCGCGGATCGCCGCGACGCCGAGTTCTGTCAGGTCAGTCACTATTCGATCACTTTCGGAACGCCGAAGAAACCGTGTTCGGCGGCGGGCGCGTTGGCCAGAACCTTGTCGCGGATGCCGCCGCCGGTCAGCGGGTCGGCGTCGATCACGTCGTCGCGCAGGCGCAGATGGTTCCCGATCACGGCCGTCATCGGCTCGATCCCGGTCACGTCCACTTCGCCGAGTTGCTCCACCCAGCCCAGGATGGCGTTGAGTTCGGGGACCATGG
>Ga0265293_10007846_pt1 | contig 16209 bp, 15 predicted proteins | sample Munlanlewell138R_FD_192505 | JGI IMG/M metagenome (GOLD analysis project Ga0265293, IMG submission 192505) | Leachate microbial communities from a municipal landfill in Southern Ontario, Canada - Leachate well 138R | ecosystem: Engineered > Solid waste > Landfill > Unclassified | place: Canada...
CCCACCGGGAGTTGTCGACGGTCGCCGTGACGTTGTGGACTTTCACGCGGTCGCAGTTCTGGATGAAGACCGCACCTGTTCCGGTGGTCGTGAAGTCCCGGAGCAGAATGTCCTGTACCTCCCGGCACCGCAGGATACCGGAAGACCACTCGAGCCTGGTGACATCAGGCCCCCCTCCCTGGAAGATGACGCTACCCGGGATCTCCAGATCCCCACTGAGGTAAAAGGTGCCCCGGGCCAGGGTGACCGTGCCGCCGGCGCTTCCGAAGGCATTGAGTGCATTCTGGATCTCGATCTCATCGGCAGCGCCGGCACAGAGGTAGTCCGCGACCATCTTCGACTCTGTCGGGCTGTCGTGTGCGGCGATCAGTATGCTGCCGCCCCCGGGGATCCGGGAGGCATGGCCGTTGCCGTCCTGATCAAGCCATCCAAACGCCATCATACCCACGCAGATCACGAGTACCACGAGGATCCCTGTGTGTGCTATGTTCCAGATCATGCCGTAATCATCCCTTGAAAGGTGATTCTGCGCTGACTATGACTGTTTTCTGTCGGAGCGGAGATGAATCGCCGCCGGGTTTCCTCCGCATCTATCCATTATATGCAGTTCCTTGCATACCGGCTGAGCAGGCGTTCGGCCCGCGCCTCTTTGACCCCCTCGGGAACCTGGTCCGGGAGACGGGCAGCGGGAACAAACGGCCTCGGAGAGAACCTGAAGATATGAAGTTCATCGAGCTGGAACGGGGGGTTGAGGAGATCCAGCGTCGCGGCAAAATCTTCCTCCGTCTCAGTCGGGAACCCCACCATGAACTGGGTGTTCAGTCGGATCCCGGGATGGTTCCGGTGGATGTCCAGCATCAGTGCCTTCCATTGCCCGGCGGTGTAGTGTCGGCCCATGAGTTTCAGGATCCGATCGCTCCCCGACTGCACGGGGGACATCACCATCTCGATCGTTCCCGAATCAAAGACGGGCTCCATCCCTTCATAGATCGCCTCGAAATGGTGCGGTTCGATCTGGTTGAGGATGAACGAGCAGTTGCCCGATGGATCGGCACCAAGCATCTCATCGAGAAGATCGGGAAGCCGGCAGCCGATATCGGCACCGTAACTCCCGAGATCTGTTGCAACGAGCGAAAATCGGGTGTGACCCCGTTTCATCGCGCCCCGGAATTCCAGGATAATCTGCTCTATCGGGCGGCTGTGAATGGTGTTCCCGAACGCCGGGCGCTCGCTGCAGTAGGTGCAGTGCCCGGTACACCCGACTGCGATGGGAATATAGTAAACCGGCGAACGTTTCACCCCCCGTGAGCTGAAAAGGTCTATCCCACGCTTATAGAGGAGGCGTACCCGGGTAACGAGATCGATGCCGTTGCAGCCGCAGATACTGGGAGGAGCCATGGTTGTCAGTTCGTTCTCGGCAGCCGAATGATCGATTGTGTCCAGGGAGATGGCGTTTGCGCCCGGGAGGGAGGTGAAGAAATCAGTGTCCAGCGGGCCGATGAGCTGTCCTTCGTAAACTCCCGCGAACGCCCGGGGATTCTGTTTTGCAAGGCATCCCCATACGATGAGTTCAGCATCCGGTTGCATCTTCCCTCTAAGCTCCCTGATGGAATCCAGGGAGTGACTCTCCTTCTCGTTGGTCAGCCCGCAAGCATAAAAGAGAACAGTGTCTGCATCGTTTATCTCCGAGGTCACGTGAAGATCCTGGGTATGGGTGTCCAGATATCTCTCGACGAGTTTTGTCCTGAGTTGCCCCTCGACGCACCCGTTGGTGCAGAGGAATATCTTAGTCATGGCTACCGCGAAAGCCCCTATAGCAGGGTGGCCTTATATACTTTTTGCAGGCAGTGCTGTGATCTCAACATCCTGCAACGAATTTGAAGAGGTGGTATACCCCCATATCCCGGAGACATCTTCAGACACCACATCGCGATATGGCCACCATACCGCCTATCCATACGCACCAGGCAGTGCGGAGGCTGTAGGTTCTTCGGTATGCCCGAAATCCCCGGGGCTCTCATGCGCTGGCGCGAACCCGGAGAACTGTATAAATACCGGCAGTGCACCATACCGCCATTACGTCAGGCCTGATCGGCATGAAGGAGTCTACGAAGTTCGCATCTGATGTCAGCTGGGTATTCGCCAGCCAGATCGTCACCCTCGGATCAGGGTTCCTCCTGAATATCCTGCTGAGCCGCTGGCTCGGCCCGGGAGACTTCGGGCTGTATACCCTGACACTGACCATCTTTACGGTATCCACACTGGTTGCCGGCCTCGGTATCCCGGAGACGGTCGTGAAGTACGTGGCCGACTACAAGACCGACCGGGAGCGGCGGGATGCCGTCGTCACCGCCGGGGTCGTCAATGGGCTCCTGCTCGGGACCGTGGCCGGACTCGTCCTCTTCCTCTTCTCAGGAGAGATTGCAACGCTCTTCTCGATCCCCGAACTCTCCGATCTCATCCGGATCACCGCACTTGCCGTGCCGCTCTCGATCCTGAACACGACCCTTCTCGGCCTCCTGAACGGTCTGCGGGAGATGCGATCCTACTCGTTCCGGTTCATCATCCGCTCGATCCTCCTGGTCGTTCTGGCAGTGGTCTTCATTCTCGCGGGTTTCGGCCCGGCGGGTGCAGTGGCGGCACTACTGCTTACCGAGATCGGGACGCTCGCTTTCGTCGCAACGGTCGTCCACCCGCACTTCCGCCCCTCGACCCTCAACCACCGGGAGACGACGAAGAAGATGCTCGCGTTCGGGAGCAGGGTCTTCATCGCGAGCGCGATCTACCTGGTGAACACCTACACCGACACCCTCCTCATCGGCTACCTGCTGACGGAGACCGACGTCGGCCGGTACGCAGTCGCGATCATGATCGCCCGGGTGGCCTTCCTCTCGCTCCCGGGCTCGATCTCCACGGTCAACTACCCGGCGATCTCGGAGTACTACAGCAAGGGTCTCACGAGCGCCGTTGAGGCTGTCATAAACAGATCGATCAGGTACTGCCTCGCCCTCCTCTCAATGATGGGCCTTGTCCTTATCTATCTCGCCGGGACGATCATCGAGATCCTCTTCGGCCCCTCCTATCTGCCAGCCGTGCCCGCCTTCATCGTCCTCATCTATGGGATGATCGTCTTTGGGGCGGTATCCTCCGTCGGCCCCTCCCTCAGTGCCATGAACCGGCCGGGGCTCTCCTCGCAGGTAAATATCCTGGTCGCGGGGGCAAACGTCGCCCTCGACCTGGTGCTCATTCCCCTCTTCGGGATAACAGGCGCAGCCGCTGGTACGGCCATATCGTGCACCCTGCTCGCGGTGCTGATACTCAACGTGCTCCACCGCGTCTTTGATGTGCGGATCGAGTCCGTGATGATCGCAAAAACCTTCGGGGTGGTCACCATATTCCTCCTCGCCTTCTTCCTGTTGCAGGGCGTTCTTCACCCGTACGCGCTTGCGGCAGCCTTAACCGGCCTGTATGGCGCATACGTCTACCGGGCGGTGCTGACGCCGTCAGACAAAATCGAGATCTCCGGTATGATCACGCCTCTGCTCGGGCGTATCGCGCTCCGGCGCCTGAACGGGCGGTGATGGCGGGAGGGGAGCACTCAGATTCCGGCAAACCCTCTCAAACGCTCAATGCCGCAGCTCAGGGCATGAACAAGATAGTAGTTTGACTCCCGCCCGCCCCCGACGGTCAGTCCGGCCCGGAGCGCTTCCTCGATATCATCCCCGCCAAATATCGTCACGCCCCTCCCTATCTCCGCGTACGTGTGCGCATCGCTCCCACCGATCGTCTTCTTCCTGCAGGTGCGCGAAAGCCTCATCGAGCGGACGTTAGCAGATGGGCGCGACCTGCTGTTGAACCCCTCAATGAGATCCACTTTCCCTGCAAGGCGCCCGGGAAACGGATATTGGCGGTAGGGGTGCGCCAGAACCGCAAGACCGCCCTGGGCACGGATCTCAGAGACCACGTCGTCGAACCTCCGCGCCACAACCTCTTCCTCAAGGAACAGGCCGATGACGTCGCCGTACTCCGTCCGGATCTCCGCACCGACGATCACCGTAACGTCCTCGCCCCGACTCGCCTCCCGGGCGAGAAAGCCTCCCCGGATGGTCCCGTGATCTGTCACCGCTATAGCGGCAAGCCCCCGCTTCCGGGCAACCCTGACGACCTTCGCAGGATCCATGAGCGAGTCCCGGGAACACCGGGTATGGACGTGCAGGTCGGCGAACACCCTTACCGCCTACCTGGAGACAGCCCCCTCAATGGCGGTGCAGATGTAATCGGCATCATCGTCGGTCATCCCGGGGTAGAGCGGCAGTGTCACCTCGTGCTCCCCGACGAACTCGGTCTTCGGAAGTGATCCCCGCGTATCCCCGAGCAGCCTCCGGTAGTAGGTGAAGAGATGAACCGGAGGATAGTGAACGCTCGTCTGGATGCCCCGTTTCTTCAGTGCACCCTGAAAACCGATCCGTGGGAGATCCGCAGAAAGGATGACCGGGAAGATATGATAGGAGGACACACCGTTGGTTTTTCCGCCGAACGGGCATGTTATACCTTCGATCCCGGCGAGCGTCTTCCTATACCGGTCGACGATCTGCCGCCTCCGTTCGTTCTTCTGCTCCAGGTGCCGGAGCTGGACGATGCCGAGCGCGGATGCGACCTCGCACATCCGGTAGTTGTAGCCGAGATCGACGACATCGTAACTTGAACTATGCCCACGGTGCCGGTCCCACGTCAGCGTGGTCATGCCGTGCGAACGCATCGTCCGGATCTTCTCAGCGAGCAGATCGTCGTCGGTCACGATCATGCCGCCTTCGCCGGTAGAGAGGTTCTTGTTCGCAAAAAAACTGAAACACCCGATATCTCCGATCGTCCCGCACCTCTGCTCCCTGTACGTTGCGCCTATCGCATGCGCCGCATCCTCAATGACCCGGAGATCGTGGTCGTGGGCGATCTCCATGATCGGCCGCATATCGCAGGCATACCCCCCGTAGTGGACGACGGTGATCGCCTGCGTCTTCTCCGAGATCTTTGCCGCAACCTCTTCCCACGAAATGTTCAGGTCGTTATTACCCCTGATATCGGCAAAGATCGGTTTTGCACCGCAGTAGAGGATCGAGTTCGCTGTCGCGACGAACGTGAGCGACGGTGTTATGACCTCGTCGCCGCTACCGATGCCGAGTACGGCGTGAGCGATGTGCAGCGCCGCGGTCCCGTTCGAGACGGCAAACGCATGTTTCACCCCAAGATACCGGGCAAACGCCGCCTCAAACTCCTCCGTCACCGGCCCCATGGAGAGCCACCGCGACCGCAGGACATCGCGGACCGCCTCGTCCTCCTCGCGCCCCATAGCGATATCGGAGAGTGGAATCTTCCATACCACCTCAACCACCTCCGGCGCCCGATGCCCCATAAAACGGTGACATCTCACTGTTTGCCTCCTGATAATCGTCCACCCGCCCGATATCCAGCCAGTAGCCATCATACGTGTAAGCCCTGACAGTCTCCCCCGCTGCGAGCAGGATACGGATCAGATCAGGGAAGTCGATGTACTCGTACGGCGTGATGTAGTCGAGAACACGTGGATCGAACGCATAGACCCCCATGCTCACGTAGTGCTCGAACCCAGGTTTTTCAGTGTATCCGACGATATTTCCGTCTCCGTCGGTCTCCACGATGCCGAAATCGATGAAATAATCTCGTTTGTTCAGGGCGATCGTCGCGACCGCTCCATTCCGGTTATGGCAGTCCATGAACGCGGAGAACGGCAGGGTTGTCAGGACATCGCCGTTCATCATCAGGAACGGGTCGGAGAGATCGCCCTTGATGAGCCCGAGGCATCCCGCGGTTCCAAGCGGTTTCTCCTCCCGTGAGTAGGTGATCGAGAGCCCGAATCGGCCCCCGTCACCGCAGAACGCCATGATCAGTTCGGCCAGGTGCCCTACTGCTATCGTCACATCCCGGATGCCGTGCTCCCGGAGCTGGCGGAGGATGATCTCAAGGATCGACTTGTCTCCGATCGGCATAAGGGGTTTGGGAATGATGGTCGTGTAGGGCTCAAGCCTCCTCCCCTTGCCGCCGGCTAGAATAACAGCTTTCATGTCAGGTCACGTATTGTCCGGGACTATAGAGGTCCAGGTGTTCTCTAAACCATGCAATTGTCTGTAAGAGTCCTTCTTTCAGGGGGACGGCCGGAGACCAACCGAGGAGATCCCGGGCCCGGGTGTTGTCGCACCACAACCTCTCCACCTCGCTCTTCTCCGGCCGAAGGCGGTCGCTGTCAGTGACGACCTCGATCTCCTTGCCGACGAGGGACGCAACCATCTCCGCGACGGTACCGATGGAGATCTCGGAGTTCGATCCGACATTCACCGTCTCCCCGGCCGTCCGCGGTGATTCGGCAACGAGGACGAACGCACGCACCAGATCGCCGACGAAGGTATAGTCCCGTGTGGTGTGCGTCGCGCCGAGGACAACCCTCTCCTGTGTCAGCGCCTGGGCGATGATCGTCGGTATCACTGCCCTGGCGGATTGCCGCGGGCCGTAGGTGTTGAATGGCCGTATAGTAGCGATAGGAACGTCGAACGACCGGTAGAAACTCTCAGCCAACTTGTCAGCTCCGATCTTGCTCGCGGAGTAGGGGGACTGCCCCTGGAGTGGGTGGTTCTCATCGATCGGGATGTAACGCGCCGTTCCGTAGACCTCACTCGTGGAGGTATGAACTACTTTCCCGACGCCGGCATCTCGTGCCGCCTCAAAGATGTTGAGCGCACCGAGGACGTTCGTCTCAACCGTCTCCCGGGGATGGATGTAGGAGTACGGGATCGCGATGAGTGAACCCAGGTGGAAGACGATCTCAACGTCCCGGACGGCGCTTCGGACGGCGTCTGCATCTTTGAGATCACCCATGACGAACCGAACCTGCTCCTGGCTCTCCTTCGGGAGCAGCCGCAGGAGACCAGGGTCGTTTCTCGAGTTGTAGCGGACGAACGCACACACATCCGCTCCAAGGCCGGTAAGGTGTTCCGTCAGGTGGCTGCCGATGAAACCCCCGGCCCCGGTCACCAGCACCTTCGTTTCTGTCCAATTCATCACAAACCACTCCCCTGCACCCTGGTGCCCACGGTGCTACGGGCGGGCTTTGAATAGTTACTATATTTCATCGGAATCACCTGTTTCGCGAACCTGTTTTCGCGCGCGGGTTGTATGCTGTTGCGCAACGGTATCGAGGGAATGCCGCGAGAGCCCGAGTGCGGGGAGCGGCGGGATGGTCGTGTCATCCCTTCCTACCGGTCGCCGAGGAACGGCAGGTGCCGCCGGAATCCAGCCATCCCGGGGCAGCAGTGACATCTTTTCGAGAAGCGCACCCATCGGCATGAACGAGAACCGCATCATGAGCATGATCAGTTTCTCAAGCGACGTCCGGACACCGTGGTAGGTAATGAGGCGTGAGATGAACGGCACCTTCAGCAAGGGTGGTCCGGGGTAGATATCGTGGGGATGAACGTAGATGTTGGCCGGCCTCCTTGCGGCAACCCTGTCAATGCTCCAGGAGAGAAATCGCTCCGGCAGGGCGCGGAGATAGAACCCGCCGGAGACGGGGATGTTCATGCCGAGTCGGAGAACCGAGAGCGGGAACTCGACGATAGGGCCGTCGGGATCGTGGATGGAGATGTCGTCCCGGGAAGGGCGGTAGATGCCAACGGGTGCTCCCGGTACGCCGTAAAGCCAGGCTTTCGCCGGGAAGATACTCGAGTCGTACTGGAACCCATGTTTTTCCAGGAGATCGATCGCCCATTTTGTTCTGTTATTCAGGGAGAACGACGGCGCCCGGAATCCGATCGGGTTGTAGTCAGCGAGCAGTTCGAGGGACTTCTCCAGTTCATCCTCGAACTCGTCCCGGTTCATCGTGTAGAGCGGCCTATGGGAGTAGGAGTGGCATGCGATCTCATGACCGTCGCGGTAGATCTCGCTGACGACCTCCGGGTACTGCTCTGCGACGGCGCCGAGAACGAAGAATGTCGCTTTGACATCGAACGCATCGAGCACTGCAAATATCGGCCTCAGCGAATCCCGAAACCCGTCCTCCCGGTCACACGGGAGGTAGTCTGTTAAAAACTCGTTACACCACCAGAATTCAAGATCGATGCTGAGCGCGTTGACCCTCATCATCACCGCCTCAGGACAAACCGCCACATCCCTGGATCCAGTGCGTAACGTGCCGTGGCGAGCATGAACCCCATCGTGGGGCCTGGATCGTGCAGCGAAAGGATATCGTCAGGCGTGCCGAACCGGAGAAACTCCCTGAGGTTCTGCCAGGTCTTCGGGGCACTCAGGTACCAGAGGATATCTCCCGGGAGCAACCAGCGGCACTGAACTCCCTCCTGGTAATCTGCGACCGGTTCGATATCACCATCCATGATCATCCGATAGAGGAGGTGCGGGAAGTCCACGCCGCTCAGGATAGAGAGGTGGAGCGATCCCCAGAAACGGGGGTTCACCTCCATGAGTTTGAGGCTCCCATCGCGAGCGTCGATGCGAAATTCCACCATCGCAACACCAGACCATCCCATCACCTTCAAGAGGCGGAGGGCGATCGTCGCGGCCTCGCGGGAGGATTCATCCTTGATGGTTTCCCGGAGTGTGCTTGCACCCCCGGAGATCGGGTAGGAGCGAAGCCTCTTCTGGACGGTCACGGCACGCGGTTCCGACCGGTTATTGAGGAGGGTGTAGACCCCGAGTTCCCCGCCGCCGGGTATGAACTCCTGAACCACCACCCGGCCGAACTCCGTCACAATTGCATCGTAAGCCCGGAGGAGATCTTCAGGGCCGTTACAGACCCGGACACCCCGCCTTCCCGAACTCACCCGGGGTTTGATGACGGCCGGATAGCCGATTTCTCCGGCAATCTCTACTATTTCTGCAGTACTCTCCGGGAAAAAGGTTTTTGGAGAGGGGATGGCGTTTTCTAGAGCGATGCGGAGGGTCGTTCCCTTGTCGTAGCCCTTCATGAAGATGTCTCGGGATGGCAGGGCGATCCGGGTATACCGGGAGATCTCCTCTTCGTGATCGATTATCGGCTTTAAGCAAGCATCGGCGACCGGAAAGATAGCGTCGTACTCCTTTGCCCTCAGGAGAGCGAGAAGGTGCCGTACAAACTTCTCCTCCTCCCGCACAGGCGAGGGGTATACCTGACGATGACTGCAGTACCGCGAAAAAGCGCCTGTCGCGCACCTCGTCTCCTCGCCGGCAGTCACCTCCAGCCCCTGTTTTCCGAGCGATCGGATGACCGCAAGAGAGCTGCGCATCTGCGCATCGGTTACGAAGACGGCTCCTCGACTCAATTCTCCCCCCCCCAGGATGAATCCTGATGCACGATAGGGGGTGTTTCTAATATTTATACCCACCCCCACCTCCTCAGGATGCCTATCCGATATCAGAACTCCGGAGGGGATCGATGGGTGAGCGGGGTGATCTCACCTGTTCTCCCTGACGCCAGACAGTAGAGAACAAATATGCAAGGAATCATCCCACAATAAATTCTGTGGAAGTTCGAAGGAGACCTCTAATGTGCCGGCCGGGTGGCACCGGGAGCGAAAGATTTACGTCTGGAATAACCGGAGGGGTGACTACTCCGCACTTCACCCCGATAGGTGTTCGGATGGCTCATGGTGCCCGGGAGGACCGGGGATAGATTTATAGGTGGTATTGTATATCTTCATCCCGTTACCGGAGCGCTGGAAGCATGAGAGTCATGGTGGTGACCCCGTACTTTTACCCGCATATGGGTGGTGTGCAGAAGTACATCTATGAGGTCAGTACAAGGCTACAACAGCAGTTCGGGCATGATGTGACCATCGTCTGCTCCAACTGGAGCCAGGAGGAAAATACCGTGAAAGTCGACAATATCGATGATCTTACGGTGATCCGGCTTCCCTACCAGTTCAAGGTCTCAAGCACCCCTATCAACCTCGCATGGAAGAGGATGGTACAACGCTTCATCAACCTGGTGCGCCCGGACGTCATCAACGGGCATATGCCGGTTCCGTTCATCGCTGATGCAGCCGCCCGGGCATCGGTTGGAATGCAGGTGCCTTACGTCCTGACTTACCACAACGATCTGACTGGCTCGGATCCCCTGACGTGGGCGCTCGGGCAGTGCTACTACCCCCTTCTCGGTTCGCGGACGCTCTGCCTCGCGGATATGATCGTCGCCACGTCGGAGTACTACGCCAGTCGGTCGCCGCACCTCTCAAAACACCACCAAAAGCTGCGCTATGCCGCTCCTGGCGTCGATCTCAAGCGGTTCGGGGGAGACCGTTCGGACTTTCTGCGCCGGAAGCACCACCTGAACAGCGAAAAGATTCTCCTCTATGTCGGTCACCTGGATAGAGAGAGCAGGCATAAGGGCGTTTGCTACCTGATCCAGGCGTTGAAAATCATTCGGGCATCCGTGGACGCCAGACTCATCCTCGCCGGGCGGGGAAACTACATCGATCACTACCGGGAGCTTGCAGCCAGGGAAGGCGTCCTTGAGGATATCATATTTACCGGTTTTGTCCCCGAGGACGAGATGCCCTTGTACTTCAACAGCGCTGATCTTCTCATTCTACCGAGCTGTGACCGTGCGGAGGGGTTTGGCATGGTGCTGATCGAGGCACAGGCGTGCGGCACGCCGGTTATCGGGACAGATATCGGTGGAATACCATACGCTGTGGAGGACGGGATGACCGGCCTGATCGTCCCGCCGGGAGATATCAGGAAACTCGCCGCCGCCGTCACAACACTGCTCGGCGATGGAGATCTTTACCGGCAGATGGCCCGGAAGGGACCAGAGAGAGTGCGCGAACTCTTTACATGGGAGAAGAGTGCTGCGGCCTACGACCAGATCTTTTCCGAGGCTGCCCGGAGGGAGAAAGGCCGCCGTATGGAGCCGAAAATAGAGTGAACGACAGAGGGAAGTTAGTTTGGGATCTCCTCATGTGACCTCAACCGGGGTATCGGCGGTGTGCTGACGTCTCCGTCCGCCTACTTCATGGAACATCCGCCGATGCAGGTCAGGGACGACGATGCCTGCCGGATGACCCGGGTGCTCGCCCGGGATGTGCAAGGACCACCGTGGGATCGCGTCACCCGATGAGCACGAGCCCTGCCGATACGACGTTACCATGGATGAATACGCTCAGGGAGGATATCTGGCCTCAGGGTGCCGGTTCCCACCCGGCACAGACGTCCCGCTTCGGGTCGAGCAGTACATCGTGCGGGAGTCCTATGAGTGAGACAGCCGCGAGCGCTCCGATGGCGCCCCGGCCACCGTAGAGACGGGCCCCGAACCTCCCGGCGGCTGCATCCGCCACCTCCCGCGTGACCACCGACTCACGGGCGCTTCTACCGTAGGCCCGGAGATCCCGCGGTACCCGGAACCCCTCCCTTACTGCGAGTCCCCAATCAGGAGATGCCGCCTCATCGGCGACGAACCGCACAGCAGCCTCCTCGATCCGCATCACCTGATCTGGCTCCACCGCAAGCTCGATGTAACTACAGGAGTTCCCGGCGGTCCGCCGCTCAAGCCGTGGGTTGAGCATCGCCACCCGGTGACCGATAGGCATGACGCCGTCAAGGTTTGCGAGGTGCTGGAGGAGGGCGAGGGCAAGGGCAAACGTTGCCCCCTCACTCCCGGTATCGGTGTCGTCGATACCGACGGCAACGTAGGTGAGCGCCCGGGTGATCACCTCCCCCTCGACCACCGCCCCCTCGCGGTGTACCGTGACGCCACAGACACCCTCGGCGAGGGAGAGCATATCGGTGAGCGAGTAGGCTGGACCACCGATACACCGGATGTGCTGGAGGATGTGTTCCCCCTCATGAAAAACGCCGGCGATCCCGACCGCCGGCGCCGGGTCGAGCCCGACAGCGATCTCCCACCGGCCGAGGTGTGCCCGCTCCCGGAGCAGGGTCCCGTCGCGGTGGACCGACCGCAGGGCGCCCCCGGCGCGGGCGTGGTGGAACTCGCAGAAGGCGGCACACCCCCCGCTCATGCACTCATGGTAGATCTCAACCTGATCGCCATCGATTGTGGTGAAGACCCGCCGGCAGGCGCTCTCCGGCATCGCACTGCTCGCCGCATACCGGGCGGCATGTCGTCCTCGCTGCTCACCGGTGAGGACAACGCATCCTTCCTCGATGAGGCGGTTCACCCAGTCCTGAACGGTGCTCCGGGGGGTATCGGTGGCTTCAGCGATATCGGGCACCGTGAAGTAACCCGCTTCAAGCGTCACCTGGCGCATCAGCCGCAGGTACTGTTTTCTTCGTTCAAGAACCCTGGACATGCCTGCTCTGGATGTAGAGAAGGTCGCCGATCACGGCGCTGGCGGTCTCCGTGGAGCCTGCGCCCTTCCCGATGAACGTGAGATCCCCGGCGAGGTCTGTCTCCACGGTGACAGCGTTGAGCGTACCTTCGACGACGAGAGGATGGATCTTCGAAACGATCCTCGGCGAGACCCGTAGCACCCCGGCCCGGGGGATGATCTCGCCGATGAGTCGGATGGTGCAGTCCTGATCCTCTGCAAGCTGCAGCGCTTCCGGCGAGAGGAGGGTGATCCCCGTCCTCTCCACATCTTCGAGCGTGGTATCCATATCGAGTATAGTATTTGCGAGGATGACCAGTTTGATGCCTGCATCGATCCCCTCGACGTCATATGTGGGATCCGCCTCGGCGTAGCCGAGATCCCGGGCCTCAGCGAGGGCCTGCTCGTAGGTGAGCCCCTCTGCTGCCATCCGGGTGAGGATGTAGTTGCAGGTACCGTTGAAGACACCGCAGATCCGGGTGATGGCATTTCCGGCAAGTCCCTCCTGCATGGCGTGGATGAGCGGGATTGCGCCGCAGACCGTCGCTTCGTACTTCAGGAAGACACCATTTGTCTCAGCGAGAGCCCGGAGCTCGGGGTAGGCGAGGGCGATCGGGCCTTTATTCGATGTGACGACGTGTTTGCGCCGCCGGAGGGCCCCCTTGATGTGACTCAGTGCCGGCTCTGCGGTCTCGACGTCGGTCGGGGTCACCTCGACGAGTATGTCATACTCCGCCCTCTCCACAACATCCATGGGACTTATGCCCGGGTCGCCACAGGGTTCACCCTGATCTTTCCGGGCAAGCGCCGCCGCCAGATCGACCCCGCCGGCATCGATGATCCCGCTCCTTGAATCGGCAATTCCGGTGACGGTTATATCCAGGCCCTTTGCGAGTATAGCCCGGGCGATGCCCCGGCCGACCGAACCAAAGCCCAGGAGTGCTATCCGCATCATGCATCCTCCAGGGGCTCAATGATAAGGAGTTCCTTCTGTTCGGCGACGGCGCGCAGGATCTGTATCGCTCTCTTCATCTCAGTCCGGGTGGTCGAGCGGATGATGATGCGGGCCGAAGACGGGGAGTCGATCGCAGGCATGACCATGGAGAGTTCCGTCACCTCAGAAGAACCGGTCGTATCGATCCGGCTGACTGTATCCGAGAGATCGGTATGCATCAGGTGCCCGATCACAATAAGCGTGCATTCGTAGAGGAGTCGTTCCTCGCCGATGCGCACGACGTTGACACCCTGCTCCCTGAGGAGCTCGAGGAGTTTCTCAAGCCTCCCCTCCGGAAGTTCGAGCACGATCTGGACATCCAGCGCCTCTGCGGTTGTTGCGGCCTCTCTCTGGTGAATGACCGCGATGATGTTCCCCCCGACAGCAGAGATCGGTTTGAGGGCCGCGACCAGCTGCCCGGGCCGATCTCTCATCTCCAGCTTCATGGATACCTGCAAAAAACCACCTGCTGAATAATTGACCGGCCGGGAAGATAAGCCTTGTACATCAGGAGAGGGGCGTCGATGGAGAGAGTGCAATGCGAAAAAGGGTGGAACGGGTGGCGGTTACCGCACCGATCCGGGTGCAGCGGTGACGATTGCAAGTGCCTGGGCGAACTCAGGCAGGATCTCGGCCGGGATGCCCATGACCTGCTCGTTATCCTCGATACCGGAGAACCTGCGTGAGCCATCGCACCCGAGCGAGTAGTTGACCTTGCCGGTGAGATAGGGTTGCGCTGTCGCATCCGCACAGACTGACTGGATCCCCGACATCGAAGATTCTATCCGCCCGCCGAGCCTGTAGAGCGTAGCCTGCGCGAGTTTCAGCATCACCCGGGGTTCGGCGATGATGATGACGACATGTGGGTCAAACGGCGTCTTTTCAAGCGGCGCATAGACCGTCGCGTAGGTCTCAAGTGTGGGGACATGCGGAACCTGCTGGATGGTCCGCATACAGGCGGCCCAGCTCTCAAACTTGCCGAGCTTGTAGTAAAATTCACCGCTGCGGAGGCTTTTCGTGAGTTCCCTGAGCCCGAGGGCCCATGATCCGCCCATACAGGAATGCTTGTCGACGGTCGCGTAGAAGATCTCACCGTTCAGGCGGGCCCTGCTGACCATCTGGCAGTGGCGGACCGTATCATCGATCTGCCTGACCCCTTCAGGGATGGCCTCCGGGCTCTTTGCAAGTTTCACCGCGACCGGGGAGCCTTTCAGGCCAAGGGTCTTCTTCATCGTCTCTGCGATCTCCGCGTAGGGGATATCGGTGCGAATCTGGTCTTCCATATCCGTAGCTCACTCCTCTGGTGAAGTAGTTCTCCCGGATACTCATAAAATTTCTGTTTGGGTATCGGCGGGGTCAGAGGTTGCGGAGTTTATAGTTCACCTTCTCAAAGAAGGATCTCCCGATATCGACGAAGAGTGCCGGGTCGCCAGATCTCCTGACCGTGATCTTCGCTTCTCTCTTGAGTTCAAACATACTCTGCCCGTCGATGGCAATATGTGCAGGTTTTTCTGTCTCAAGGGTGATCTCCAGGGTTCTTTCGGTGCTGATGAGGTGGGGGCGGGACGAGAGCATGTACGGTGCGAGCGGTATGAGGAGGAACCCCTCAATCTTTGGATCGACGATCGGTCCGCCGGCACTCATAGCATAGGCGGTCGATCCGGTCGGGGTCGATATGAGGAGGCCGTCAGCCCTGAACCTCTCCGAGGGTATTCCGTCGATATAGACGCCGAACCGGAGCATCTTGGCCGGGCGTTCGGTGACGATCACCGCCTCGTTGAGGGCGTCCCCGAGGTGTCTCCCATCGGCGTAAAGACTGATCCGCATCCGCTGTTCGACCAGAAACCCATCTTCAAGGGTAGCGAAGAATGCATTCGTTTCTTCAGGCTCCAGGTCTGCGAGGAACCCGACCTCTCCCCGGTTGATGCCGATGACCGGAACCTGCTTCCTCATCTGGTGGATGGTGAGGAGGACCGAGCCGTCGCCGCCGATGACCACGACCAGATCGCCGGTGATATCCTTAAACGCCACTCCGTCTCTCCCGAGGTGGAGTGCCGTGCCCGCCTCAAGGGAGACACTGTGCCCCAGGTCTTCGAGATACCGGGCGAGCGATGCGGTGTAGCGAAGCGCTTCCTTATTATCAACGCGTGATACTAAAACGACCTTCATACCGGTGTCACCTCAGGCACCTGATGACCTCATCGTGCACGGTACCGTTCGTAGCGATGAGGCACCGCCCGGCGGCGACCTCATCCGGGAAGGTGAGAGACATCCCCTCAAGGTCGGAGACGATGCCCCCGGCCTCCTCACAGACCAGCATCCCCGCCGCCGCATCTGTTACGCGAAGCGTCCCCCGCACGTCGACAAAACCATCGATACGGCCGCATCCGACGTAACAGAGTTCGAGGGCCGATGCGCCGAGATGGCGCCACCTCCGGATCTTCTGGCTGATCTGGAACACGCGGGCCGGGTCGAACTTCCGGCCATAGACGCTCATGGCGCTCTCCTCGATATGAGATGTACCGGAGACCCTGATAGGATGCCCATCGAGGCAGACCTCCTGACCCCGCACAGCATGGAACGTCTCACCGGTAGCAAGGTTCTGGACGTATCCCTGCTGGACGATGCCCTCCTCGGCATAGGCGATGGAGAGGGCATAGAACGGGATCCCGACCACTGCGTTGTAGGTGCCGTCGACCGGATCGAGGAAGATGGTGCCCTCACCTCCGCCCATCCTGACAAGCCCGAGTTCCTCGCTGATCAGGCACCCGCAGAACGGATGATCCGTGAAGTAGTCTACGACGATCTCTTCTGCGACCTGATCGATCCTCTTTGTTGGCGTGCCATCCGCGCCCATCGTCACGTACTCCC
>Ga0265293_10007847_pt1 | contig 16209 bp, 17 predicted proteins | sample Munlanlewell138R_FD_192505 | JGI IMG/M metagenome (GOLD analysis project Ga0265293, IMG submission 192505) | Leachate microbial communities from a municipal landfill in Southern Ontario, Canada - Leachate well 138R | ecosystem: Engineered > Solid waste > Landfill > Unclassified | place: Canada...
CCCTATCCCCAGCCGTTGCTCCCAACGCGCTGTGGTGCGCCGATTTCAAGGGTGAGTTCAAGCTGGGCAACCGCCAATACTGTTACCCCCCTGACGGTGACCGACCAGGCCTCGCGCATGATCCTCCTGTGCGAAGCCCTTGAATCGACGCGCGACCTGCCCGTCATCGAGGCCTTCGCCCGCCTCTTTGCAGAACGCGGCCTGCCGGCGGCCATCAGAAGCGACAACGGGTTTCCCTTCGCTTCTCCCAACGGCCTCTACAATCTCTCCAGGCTGTCCGTCTTCTGGCTGAGGCTGGGTATCATGATCGAACGCATCAAGCCTGGCAGTCCGCAACAGAACGGCAGGCATGAACGCATGCACCGGACCTTGAAGGCCGAGACGACGCGACCGGCTGGCTCAAACAGCCTCCAGCAGCAGGCCCGCTTCGACGACTTCGTCAGCGAATTCAACGACGAACGACCCCATGAGGCAATAGAAATGAAGGTGCCGGCCGAGGTCTACGCACCCTCTTCAAGAGCCTATGAAGGGTTGCCGGAGGTGGAATATCCCTTCCACGACCGCGACATTCTCGTCACCGCCTGCGGCCGTATCTGCATGCACAGGAAGAAGATCAACATCTCCACCGTGCTCGCCGGTCAGAGGCTCGGCATCAAGGAAGTCGACAACGGCATTTGGCTCATCAGCTTCATGCACTATGATATGGGATACATCGATCTGGAACAGAGGACCTTGCAGACCATCGACAACCCGTTCGGCACGAGGTTGTCACCCATGTCTTAGGTACGATCTGTTACCCATGTCTCCGGGCCGTACACGGCGGTATTTGGCGCGCCCGAAAGGATTCGAACCTCTGACCCCCAGATTCGTAGTTCAAATCTATCCGTTCGCCATAGTATCCGCCTGCCCTCCTAACTTTGCATGGGATAAGATAATATATTGAAAATCAGATAATTATCGTATAATCACGCACCGTGTCGAAGATATCCCTTCAGATCACCCGATTTGCGAAAACCGTTTCAAAAACCGTTTCAAATTGCGAGGCTGTAGCTATGGCGACCCTCCGTATCCAACTCAATGACAAAGCAATCGTCCGGCTCCCGGCACCCGATAAGGGGCGCTACATTGTCCGTGACACTGATCTCAAGGGCTTCTTTCTCTTGGTGGGTATCAAGAAAAAGACCTTCATGATTCAGGGAGATCTTCGTGAGCAGGGCAAGCGCGCTTCTACTCTCCGACTGGCGATTGGAGATACGACTGAACTCTCCACGCGCGCCGCGCGTGCAATTGCAAAGGAGTATCTCGTCCAGATCAGCCGTGGACTGCATCCTAAGTCCAATGAGCGCGTGGCCAAGGCATCGACGATCGCTGACCTGAAAGCAGACGAGGCTACGGGTGAAGATCTAAAGTCGGCTGGAATCACTCTGCGAGAGGCATGGAAGCGCTATCGACTTGCCATGGAGCGAAAGAACCGAAGCGAACGTACAATCGAAAGCTATCGCGACCACGTAGAGAGGGTATTTGAAGATTGGCTGGACACGCCGTTAATCCAACTCGGTGAAGACCCCGCTCAGGTTGCGACCAAGCACGACGCCATCTCCGAAAAGAACGGCCCTTATATCGCGAATGGGAGTATGCGAACATTTCGTGCAATCTACAATCACGCTCGCAAGACCAATCGCGATCTCCCCGCTGACAATCCGGTGGACAGCGTGGATTGGAATCATGAGAAGCGCCGGAACAGCGGCATGGGCCTGGCCGACCTCAAGGCATGGTTTGTCGAAGCTGCCAAGCTTGATAATCCGATCCGCCGCGAATTCCATCTGTTCACGCTGCTCTCTGCATCTCGGCCCGCAGCCCTTAAAGAGGCACGACTGGTCCATCTGGATCTCAAACGTCGGGTGCTTCACATTCCTCGACCGAAAGGCGGCGCAGACCGTGCCTTTGATATCCCTCTGTCTCGCCAGATGATTTCCTGCCTCATGCGGGTGATTCGTTTTGGGCGGTACATCCACCCGCTCGAAGCTAGGGATTGGCTGTTTCCCGCCGATAGTGCCGATGGCCATCTCGTTGAACAGAAGGAAGACCGGGAGGTGCTGTCGAAGTGGGGTAACGAATTGCGCCAGACATATCGCACTGTAGCAACCCCTGCGGGTGTCTCGGAGCTCGACGCACGTATGCTGATGAATCACTCGGTCCCGGGAGTGAACTCCGGCTATATCACCCGGCACAAGCTGTTGGAGGATCATCTCCGCACGCAGCAGCAGGCGATTAGCAACATCGTCTTCTCAGCAATTGGGGATGCGTTGACCAATCAATCAGAAGTTCGAGACTGGCTCGGACACGGTGCCGCCCGTCGTCATATTATTCGCGCGGAGGAGGAAGCTCAGAAACGCGTGTCGAAGAATACTGCGAGCAGGCGTGGGAAGGTGGCGTAACAGCTCTCTGGCTAAGTAGTTTGGCTGTTCGTGCCATACGCCGCCTGGGTGCTTTTTGCCTCAGTGCAGAACGCCACGTTTGGCATCTTAACTTAAATAAGGCGTCGCACCGTTACGGTCGATGACAGAACCCAACAAGGCTATCCGAATGACATTTTGCTTCGACGCGGTGGCCTGCCCCCTGAAAAGTGGTCCTCCCTGAAGTAGGCTATTGAGCCGTTTGAGAGGACGTTTGAATGCCCCAGAAGAAGCATAAACCCGAAGAGATCGTCGCGAAGCTTCGCCAGGTCGATGTTCTGCTGTCGCAAGGAAAATCTGTTGGCGAGGCGGTTCGCACGATCGGCGTGACGCAGTTCACGTATTATCGGTGGCGCAAGGAGTTCGGCGGCCTGAAGGGTGATCAGGTGAAGCGGTTGAAGGAGCTCGAGAAAGAGAACAACCGGCTGCGCAAGGCTGTGTCGGACCTGACGCTCGAGAAGCTGATCCTGAAAGAGGCTGCCTCGGGAAACTTCTGAGCCCCGCCCGTCGTCGACGCTGTGTCGATCATGTCGTGGCGAAGTTGTCCGTCTCGGAGCGCTTTGCCTGCAAGGTTCTCGGTCAGCACCGCTCGACCCAGCGCAAGAAGCCCAGAGGCAGAGCAGGTGAAGAGGCGTTGACCGCTGACATCGTCCGGCTCGCTTCCCGGTATGGCCGCTATGGCTATCGCAGGATCACGGCGATGCTGCGGTCGGAGGGATGGACGGTCAACGCCAAACGCGTCGAGCGCATCTGGCGGCGGGAGGGGCTGAAGGTTCCCCAGAAGCAACCGAAGAAAGGGCGTCTCTGGCTGAATGACGGATCGTGCATCCGGCTCCGGCCCGAACGCCCCAACCATGTCTGGTCCTATGACTTCGTCGAGGGCCGGACCCACGATGGCAGGAAGTTCCGCATGCTCAACATCATCGACGAGTTCACCCGGGAGTGCCTGGCGATCCGCATCGATCGCAAGCTCAACTCGACCGACGTCATCGACCTCCTGTCCGACCTGTTCATCCTACGCGGTGTGCCCGGCCATGTTCGTTCCGATAACGGTCCGGAGTTCATCGCTAAGGCGGTGCGGGAGTGGATCGCCGCGGTAGGGGCAAAGACCGCGTTCATCGAACCGGGCAGCCCATGGGAGAACGGCTATTGCGAGAGCTTCAACTCCAAGCTGCGCGACGAACTGCTCAACGGTGAGATCTTCTACAGCCTCGCCGAGGCCAAGGTCATCATCGAGGCATGGCGACGCTACTACAATACCGAGCGGCCGCACTCATCGCTCGGCTACAAGCCGCCGGCGCCGGAGGCCATCATCTGGCCTGCGACAGCATGCGGGTCAGCGCCATCACCTGCCCAGGCGATGGCCCAAAAGCCCATCATGCATTAAGACTGAAACCGGACCACCCCATGGGGTCAGACCACTGACCAGATCGACAGCTACATTGCCGGTCTCATCATCCTCGCGGCCGCACCCTGCACAGCCATGGTGTTCGTCTGGTCCAATCTCACCAGGGGAGAGCCGCATTTCACGCTTTCCCAGATCGCGCTCAACGACGCGATCATGGTCGTCGCCTTCGCGCCGATCGTCGGGTTGCTGCTGGGCCCGTCGGCGATCACCGTGCCGTGGGGCACGCTTGTGCTGTCCGTCGTGCTCTATATCGTCATCCCGGTCATCATCGCGCAGATCATGCGCCGCCGCCTGCTGGCGAGCGGCGGGCAGGCCGCGCTCGACGCGCTTCTGGCAAAGCTCGGTCCGGCTTCGCTTGTTGCACTGCTAGCGACGCTGGTTCTGCTGTTCGGCTTCCAGGGCGAACAGATCATCACCCAGCCCTCGATCATCGGCCTGCTGGCCGTGTCGATCCTGATACAGGTCTATTTCAATTCCGGCCTGGCCTATCTGCTCAACCGGCTGGCGGACGAATTGCGTCGCCGGTCCTCGGCACTGATTGGCGCGTCGAACTTCTTCGAACTCGCTGTCGCCGCCGCGATCAGCCTGTTCGGCTTCCAGACCGGCGCGTCGCTCGCCACGGTCGTCGGCGTGCTGATCGAGGTTCCGGTCATGCTGTCCGTCGTCTGGATCGTGAACCGCTCGAAGGGCTGGTACGAACGGGGCGCCGGGCTTTCTCCTACATCAAAGGCTCATCGTTGATGCTTCCGTTCACAGCAGGAAAATGAAGCGGAAGCGGGCCTGGCACTGTGTTCTGCGGGGTGGCGCCGCCCCGACCGTCACTTCTTCAGTACGGCTTGGCGGACATTTTACCGATGGCCTTAACTGGATTGGCACCATCTATTTGATACTTGGTTACGAAACACGATCAATCGAGAGGTGAGAGACGCACGTTGAGGTATCCCTCGGGCTATGTGGTTCGAAGAACAGCGATTACGACACTGGCTGCGGCCTGCCTGACGATATCGATCTCGACGGGGGCCCGTTGGCTCGTTGGTGCTGAAGCTGACGCGATCACCATCGCGGTGAGGCTGATTCTGCCGTTTGCAGTCGGGATTCCGATCAGCCTCCTGATTTTCACTCGATTCGAGCAGCTGAATCGCTCCTATCGGGAAATGCTTCAGAAGAACGCGGAACTGAGCCGGCGCGCCATGACGGATCCGCTGACGGGCTTGCTCAACCGGCGCAGCTTTATCGAACAGTTCGAGCTTGCGCAGTCTATCGGTGTGGGAGGCACCTTCATACTCGCCGATATCGACTACCTGAAGCAGATCAATGATCGATACGGCCACAGCGTGGGAGACGAGGCCGTGCTTACGGCATCCATTGCCTTGATGCGCGTTCTCGGGGATGACGCACTGATCGCCCGCATTGGCGGTGACGAGTTCTGCGCGTTCGTCGCACGTATCGACGGCAAGAATTTCGACACGCTGCGCCGGCGTGTCAACGAAGAGACGATGCAGGAATTCCGGAAACGGAGCGGACTTGGCGACTATGCGTTATCGATGACCATCAGCCAGCAGCGCTGTCGGTCGGGAATGTCGTTCAAGGATATGCTCGTGAGCACCGACAAGGATCTGTACCGTTTCAAGCGCAACCGTCCTGTCCACGCGCCCGCACTGGATCCGGCCGCATGAACTGTGGCTGGCCATCGTGAGATGGACCGTTCGGGACCCCTCCCATCGCCTTCATCCTGATCTAGTAGTGGGCGATGACCGAGCGACCAGCCGGGCCGAACAGGATCACGTCGTAGGGATCGCGCCGCTGGCCCATCTCCATGCCGGGCGAACCGAGTGGATGCCCGGCACGGCGATCCCCGCCACCGAGGGGCGTTCGACGATCAAGCGCAGCACTCACCGGCCGGAACGTGCCCCTCGACCGCATAGCCTGCGATGATGCCAGTGTGGCAGGACTGCAGACCGACCAAGATGCCCGGATCGTCTTGAGAGTGCCAGATCTTCGGTCAGACGATCTGCTACGGTAAAGAACGCGCTCCGCACGCGCCCAACCCGGTTCACCTTAGCACCAAGGGGCTGCTCCCTCGCCCCGCACTCTGCGCCTTGTATGGCGGGGAGGCTGCCATCAGCCCGCCGGGACCGATCGCACATGGAACTCCCAGGCCGGCTTTGCGGTTTATCCATGGCGGCAGGATTGCATCTACGCAAGAGCGCGTCAGGGCAAAAGGTGCCGAATATCGAAGGAACGGTGAATGGCATCTGGAAAACACGCCGAACTCCACCGGATGGTGACGGCGGAGCACACCTGTCCATGGGGTCTGAAATCGCTCGATCTGCTCAGGCGCGAAGGCTACGAGGTCGAGGATCACGAACTGACCTCGCGCGCCGAGATCGACGCCTTCAAGGCAGAGCACGGCGTAGAGACGACGCCGCAGACCTTCATCGATGGGAAGCGGATCGGCGGCTATGACGATCTTCTCGCCTTCTTCGGCAAGGAGGTGAGGGACAAGGACGCAAAGACCTATACGCGCGTGGCCGCGTTGTTCTCGATGGCGGCGCTCATGGCGCTCGCCGCGAGTTGGGCGGCGCTCGGCAGCCTGATTACCGTCGAGGCGGCTGAGTGGTTCATCGCCATCTCCATGTGTCTCCTCGCTCTGCAAAAGCTCAAGGACGTGGAAGGCTTCGCCACTATGTTCCTCAACTGCGACCTCCTGGCGCAGCGCTGGGTGCGATATTCATATATCTATCCGTTCGCCGAGGCGCTCGCCGGCATTCTCATGATCGCCGGGGCGTTGGTGTGGTTGTCCATTCCCGTCGCGCTCTTCATCGGCGTGATCGGCGCGGGCTCGGTCTTCAAGGCGGTTTACATCGATAAGCGCGAACTCAAATGCGCCTGCGTCGGCGGCGACAGCAACGTGCCGCTGGGCTTCGTGTCGCTGACGGAAAACCTGATGATGGTCGGCATGGCCGTCTGGATGCTGTTCAAGCCGGTCGGCGTCGGCCTCGGCCACTGAGGAAAGGAATACCGATATGGCGCAGTCCTCGCATTCCGGTCACCAGAACCACGGCTCCGGCGACCATCCCTATCTGATGTTCTGGACCAACATGGCGCTCGGCCTGATCGTCATGTACGTCGTCATGTTCACGATGATCGACGGGTTGCGGGATTTCCGCAACAATCTCAACATGCTCTACATGGCCATCACCATGTGGGCACCGATGGGCATCTTCATGCTGGCGACCATGCCGGGCATGTTCCCCCGCAAGCGGCTCAACATCGCCCTTCATGTAGCGTTCCTGGCGCTCACTGTCGTATCCTTCGGCGCGACCCGCGCCCAGGCGCTGATCGACGACCGCCAGTTCATCGCGTCGATGATCCCGCATCATTCCGGCGCTATCCTGATGTGCCGTGAAGCTGATCTGCGCGATGCTGAACTTGTCGCGCTCTGTGATGAGATCGTCGAGGCTCAGCGTTCCGAAATCCAGATCATGGAGCGGATCAATGAGCGCCTCGATCAGTGAGGGCAGTCATTTCCGGCTCAGGGCACCGATCATCTGGAACCGGCAGATCATGTCGCATGGACATCCTGGTCCAATAGCGTAATCTTTTGCCGATCATGCGCCTGATACTCGTACTCATTACCGTCCTGACGATCGGGATCGCCCCGACGCTGGCGCGCGCCTATCAGGCGCCGATGGCCAACATGCCGGCGGCCCACATGACAGGCATGACGAGTGAACCCGACGGAATGGCGGATGGCCATGGTTGCGCCGATCAAACGGATTGCTCCCGTGATGCAGCCTCCTGTGCGTGGATCTGCGCCGGCTTGCAGGTCTTCCATGGCATCACCGGCGAGGGCGATACACATCGCGTGACCCGATCGGTTCCGGCGCCGCGAGCCCTGCGCTTGTTGCAAGGCATCGAGCCGATGCTGACGGAACGACCTCCCAAGCCGCGTCTCCTCTGAATCTTTCACCGACCGGAGTGGCGACACCCCGAACGGACCAATTTTCAATTCAGAGACGGGGAGCCGGACGGCTTCCCCTTGGAGACTATCATGACCATGATGTCCAGACGCGGCTTTCTCGCCGCGAGCGCCGCTGCACTTGCGGCAACTTCCTTCACCCGGCCGGGCTTCGCGCAAGCGCCGGCCACCCGCCTACGGGCCGCGTCCCGCGTTCTCGATATCGACGGACGCGCCGCGACCGTATGGGGCCTTGAGGGGCCATCGGGACAGGGTCTCGTGCTCGACCCCGGCCAGCGCTTCCGCGTCGACCTTACCAACGATCTGCCGGAGGCCACGCTGATCCACTGGCACGGACAGATCCCGCCCAACGAACAGGACGGCGTTCCGGATATGCCCATGCCCAAGCTGGCGCCCGGCGAGACCCGCGGTTACGATTTTGCCACCATTCCCGGCACCTACTGGATGCACGCCCACATCCCCTTGCACGAAATGCGCCTTCTGGCCGCCCCGCTCATCGTCCGCAGCGAGGCGGACGCCAGCGCCGACCGGCAGGAGGTGGTGATGTTCCTGCACGATTTCGCCTTCAAGTCGCCGGCCGAAGTCATGGAGGAAATCACCCAAGGTCATCCGCCTTCCGGCCAGAGCGACATGGATGACGGCGGCATGAACCATGAGATGATGCAAGGGATGCAGGGCGATAGCGGCATGGCCGTGAACGGAATGGCCGGCATGGAGATGGACCTGAACGATTATGACTGGGACGCCTATCTGACAAATGACCGGACGCTTTCCGATCCCGACGTCATCCGCGTCGAGCGCAATGGCCACGTGCGGCTGCGCATCGTGAACGCGGCCGCGGCCACGGTGTTCTGGATCGACACCGGGCAGGTCGAGGCGCGGCTGGTCGCGGTCGACGGCCAAGGCGTCCAGCCCCTGACCGGCTCGCGGTTCGGCATCGCGATGGGGCAGAGGCTCGATCTCGAGCTCGATCTCGACAGTACGGGCACCTGGCCAATCCTCGCGCTGCGCGAAGGCGCGCGGGAGAGAACAGGCCTCGTCCTTGCCGCCCCGGGGGCGGCAGTTCCCCGGCTGTCCGCGCTGGCCGATGAAGAGGCCCCCGCCTTCGACACCGACCTGTCGCAGGAAACGCGTCTCGTCGCGCTGGTGCCGCTGCCGGAACGCGAGACGCAGCGCAGCCCCATGGTCATGCTGGGCGGCACGATGCAGCCCTATCGCTGGACCATCGACGGCAGGGTCTGGGGCGAGCACAATCCCGTCACCGCGCGCTCGGGCGAGCGGGTCGAGATCATGTTCCACAACATGTCGATGATGGGCCATCCGATGCACCTGCACGGCCACACATTCCAGGTCGTCGGCGTGAACGGCCAGCGCATCTCGGGCGCGCGGCGCGACACGGTCTATGTGCCGCCGATGGCGATGATCACGATTGCGTTCGACGCCGGCGAGGCGGCGCGCTGGATGCTGCACTGCCATCATATGCCGCATCTGGAAACCGGCATGATGACCGAGTTCGCGGTCTCGGCCTGAAACACCGGGCGGGGCGCTTTCGTGCCCCGCCCGAGACTTGCAATCGCACGATTGATCGCGTCTCGGCCGGAACCCGGCGCCGAATATGCGATCGCGCTTTCCGTTCATTCGATTTCAACGCGTTTTCGCTAGAACCCGACTATGAAACCCGGCTACTCGCTCATTCAGATTGTCCTGCACTGGCTCGTCGCGGCCCTCGTGCTCGTCCAGTACCAGACGGGCGGAAGCATCGGGCGGACGCACGACGCCGTGCATGCCGGACTTCAGCCGGACCCGACCGACCTGCTGCTTCACTCGGTGCACAACTGGTCCGGAATGGCGATCGGGGGGCTCATGGTGCTGCGGCTGTTCCTGCGGTGGCGCTCTCATGGGATCGTGCCGGATCTGAAGCGGGAAAGCCCCACGGCGGCGGCGGCCCGGCTCCTTCACCTGGGCTTCTACGCCGTGCTCCTGGGACAGGCAGCCATCGGCTTCATCGCGAGCTACGTCACTTTCTCCATCGCGCCGCTTCACGTCTTCGGTGCGAATCTGATTCTTGCGATGCTCGTCCTTCATATCGGCGCGGCAATCATTCATGCCGTGATGCGTGACAGCGTCTTAATCCGCATCCTTCGCCCGCGAGGTTGAGGCAGGCTGTCCCGGAGGCTTGCGGTTGGCTGGAGGGTGTGACGCAAAGCTAAAGTTCGGCCACTCCCAGGAACTTCTCGAACGCTGCCAGAGTGTGTTCCGACACGTGATGCTCGATGCCTTCGCCGTCAATCTCCGCTGTTTCCTCCGGCACTCCGAGGGCAACCAGGAACTGAACGACGATGAGGTGGCGTGACCGCACCCGGTCGGCAAGCTGCTTGCCTTCCTCGGTCAGGAAGATTCCGCGATAGGGACGCGACGTCGCCAAACCTTGCCGTTTCAGTCTCGCGACGGCCTTGGTTGCGGTAGGTTGCGCCACGCCCATTCGCGCGGCGATGTCAGCAATTCTCGCCTCTCCATTGATTTCAATCAGGTCGCCGATCATCTCGACGTAGTCTTCGATAAGCGCGCTTGCCTGACATTCCCGGACATGTGCGAAGCGGCGTGCGTGCTGGGCCGGACGGGGCGGTGAGTTGTTGGGCTTAGTCATCTGTACCAGTTATTCGCGTGCTCGGAGAGATGGGCGCAAGGCTCAAAGTTAGCCAAGGGTATAATTGTTTCCGCGAATTAGCAAACGGACCGCCCGGACCATGCATCGCACTTATCATTACCCTATTGCACATAATATAGCATAGGCTATAAATCCAGTTGCAACCGCATCAGGATATACCCTCATGTACGATACAGAGCGCACGCGCCACGGGATGGCTGCGGTACTATCCGGTGAGCGGCGCGGCTTTACCAGCCGCCTCCTTTTTGTCGGACCGGCAGTGATCGCCTCAATCGCCTATGTCGATCCGGGCAATTTCGCAACCAACATCCAGGCCGGCGCCGGCTATGGGTACCAGTTGCTCTGGGTCGTGCTTCTGGCAAACCTTATCGCCATGCTTTTCCAGGCATTGTCCGCCCGCCTCGGCATCGTGACAGGCAAGAACCTTGCCGAAATGTCGCGTGACAGGTTCCCGGCGCCAGTGGTGTGGGTGATGTGGGCGATCAGCGAAGTGGCGGCCATGGCGACGGATCTGGCGGAGTTTCTCGGTGGCGCCATCGGTCTGGCGCTGCTCTTCGACCTTCCCATATTCTGGGGCATGTGGGTCACGGCCATAGTGACGTATGGCATCCTGATCTTCGAGAAGCATGGTTTCAGGCCGATGGAACTTATCATCGGCTCGATGGTCGCGATCATCGGCCTTTGTTACCTTATCGAACTGGTGATAGCCCCTGTCGACTGGACAGAGGCCGCCACAGGTCTGATCACGCCACAGCTTCCGGACGCAGCTGCATTGACCATCGCAGTGGGAATCATCGGCGCTACGGTGATGCCGCACGCCATCTACCTGCATTCGAGCCTCACTCAGTCCCGCGTCCGGATCCGGGACGAGAATGATCGCCGCAAGGTACTGCGTTACTCCAACATTGAGGTTGTGGTTGCCCTCGCCATCGCAGGCATGGTGAATATGGCGATGGTTATCATGGCCGCAAGCGCCTTTCATCAAGGCAACAGCGACGTCGCCGAGATCGAGACCGCCTACCATATGCTGACACCCCTGCTCGGTACTGCAGCCGCTTCCGTGTTTCTCGTTTCCCTGATTACCTCGGGCGTTTCGAGTTCCGTGGTCGGCACCATGGCGGGCCAAACAATCATGCAGGGCTTTCTGCATTTCCATGTCCCGATATGGCTCCGACGCCTCGTGACAATGCTGCCCGCCTTTGTGGTCGTTGCCATGGGAGTCAATCCGACCCAGGCATTGGTGATGAGCCAGGTCGTTTTGTCGATTGCCCTACCCGTGCCGATGATCGCTTTGATCATTTTCACCTCGCGACGGGATCTGATGGGTAGTTACGCCATGCGGCCGGCCACGAAATGGCTTGCGTTCGTCGGCGCCACGATCGTTCTCGCACTTAATTTTACATTGCTTGCGAGTGTTTTTGGCATCCGCGTTCCGTTTCTGACGGTCTAAGAGACCGCATAGAATTCAGTAGGACGAGTCTGCGCGCGGAACGTTCGCGTTATATACAGTTCAGATGAGTATCATCCCCGGTTGAAGCCGAATTTAACTTCCAACCGGAAGTGAGACCCTGGAGGGGACCTGGAGAATGAATTCGCAAATCCACGGGGCGAATGACGGGCATGATCACGGAACGGCAGTGGCAGCCGGCAATGAGCGGCGTATTCGGCTCGTCTTCATCTTCACTGCCGGTTACGCCGCTGTGCAGGCAATCGGCGGTTGGCTCTCCGGTTCGCTCGCACTGATCGCGGACTCCGGTCACATGGTGTCGGACGCGGCAGCACTACTTCTTGCGCTCATTGCCTATCGGGTAGCGAGGCGGCCTCCGGACAATAGCCGGACCTACGGATTCCACCGCGTGCGCGTCCTTGCCGCGCTCGCAAACGGGGCGAGTCTGCTTCTTCTGGTTGCCTGGATCGCGTGGGAAGCTGTTGGCCGGATCAACCAGCCTATCGAAATTCTCGCGGGTCCCATGCTCATTGTCGCAACTATAGGGTTACTGGTCAATCTGGGGGGAGCCTGGATTCTCGTGCGCGGCTCCCAAGGTGATAGTAACCTTCGCGGAGCCTTCCTCCATGTCGTCGGCGATCTACTGGGATCTGTGGGAGCCATCGCTGCCGCCATCGGCATTATGCTGACGGGTTGGACGGTGCTCGATCCGATCCTTTCGGTTCTGGTGGCGCTGCTTGTCGTTCGTTCAGCCTGGACTCTGGTGAGCGAGTCGATCCGGGTGCTTCTGCAGGCGGTGCCTCGCGGGCTGGATGCCCGCAACGTTGAACTGGAACTCAGCAAGTTGCCGCTCGTCGAGGAGGCAGGGCACTTTCACGCGTGGACGCTGACGGACGACACTGTAGTCGCGACGGTCCATGTCACGCCGGCAATGGATGGCGATCCGCTTCAGTTGCCGTCTGTAATAACGGCCTGGCTGAAGGAGCGCTACGCGATCGATCATGTGACCGTTCAGGTCGATCCCCGCGGAGCCCTTCGTCGATCCGGGCCGGTCTAAACTTTCGAGGTTCGCGCGATTGACAGATTTTCAGCCTATTGACCCGAAAACCGGAAACTTCTCCAGCAGCCAGAATGCGAACCAGGTCATGTAGCCGCTCACCATGGCAAGGCCCATGATGATCATGATGACGCCAGCGGTCACCTGCAGCGCTCGCCCGGTCTTACGTAGGCTGGGAAGGAATGCAATCAGTCGATCTGTGAAAAGCGCGGCCAGAAAGAAAGGTATTCCCAGCCCGAGAGAGTAGAGAGCCAGGAGCGCGACACCATCCAGTGCCGTTGCCGACACAGCGCTGACTGTCAGTATCGCTCCGAGAATAGGGCCGATGCAAGGCGTCCAGCCGAACGCAAATGCCAGACCAAGCAGATATGCGCCTGTCGGCCCGCCCGTTAACAGGCTGCCGTGGTAGCGGACGTCCCTTTGCAGCATGGGCAGCCGCAGAAGCCCGGTGGTGAAAAGGCCGAAGATTGTGACAATGACACCGCCGATGATGCCGGCTTCGTAACTGTAGGCGCGAAGCGACTGGCCAAGGGCGGTGGCTCCAGCTCCCAGTACGACGAACACCGTCGAGAAACCAAGGATGAAACATATACTCAGCCAGGCGACGGACATTTTGTTGTCCGGATCGCTGCGTTCAGCCCGGGTGGAGTTGCCGGCTATAAACGACACATAGCCCGGCACCAGCGGAAGCACGCAGGGCGACAGGAAGGAAATGGCACCGGCAGCGATCGCCGCCACCACGCCGATATTTGAGATCTCGAATTCCATGCCCGCGTATACAAGCTCATCCCGCTAGAGGGTCAATGCGCTGAAGCAGCGACATCTTGACCCTCTAGCGGGATGAGCTCTTACAAAATGTTTTTGCGGAGAGGAGAAGCGATATCGAGACAATAGCCCGTGTTTATATGGTCGATGCGTGGCGCGGTCTGGCAATTGCCGGCGTAGTGCTGTTCCACTTTGTGTGGGACCTCGAATTTACTGGTTTCATTTCAGGTGTCGCATACCATCCACTCTGGCTCGGCTTTGGGCGTGTTCTAGCCGGAAGCTTCATGATGCTGGTCGGGATCAGCCTTGCCTTATCCTCTCGCTCTCCGTTCCGGCCGAGTGCCTATCTGCGTCGCCTTGCGAAAATTGGCGTCGCGGCCGCGGCCATTACACTGGTTACATGGTATGCCTTTCCAGCAACGTTCATTTACTTTGGCATCTTGCATGCGATTGCCGTTGCGACCTTAGTTGGTACATTATTCCAGCGCACGCCTTGGTGGCTAAGTCTTGCTTTTGGCCTTGCCATGCTGGCGGCTCCTTCCTTATGGCAGTCGGAACTCTTTGACACACGATGGCTTGCCTGGATCGGATTTGCGCAAAGCGTTCCGCCGAGCAACGATTTCGTGCCGATCTTCCCGTGGGTTGGCATTACTTTCATCGGTATGTCCGGCGCAAAAGTTCTGGTCGACAAAGGGAAAGAATACGCGCTCGACCGCCTCGTGCCGGTCGGTCGGCCCGGCAACGCGCTGGCCTGTATGGGCCGGCACAGTTTGACAATCTACCTGCTGCACCAGCCGATCATGTTGGGCATCATTATACCGCTTGCTAGATATCTCTAGGTTGTGCGCTTTCGCACTGCGCATATTTCCTCATAATTCCGCCGGGACTTAATCGGCGCTGACTGGTAAAGTCGTTCAAGACGATGCATCCTATTTCTCATTGTCTTCCATCAATTCGTACCACATGGCGTTAAGGACGGCGAAGGCAGCGGCGAGCGGCAGGCCGAGCAGCCAGGCGAAATACCACATGATGGTTCTCCTTTCTTTTGCTTGCGTATCGGGTTCAACCGAAAATCGGTTTCCCGCTTTTCGGCCCGATGCGCCTCAATAGGCGTGGCCGGAGCCGTCGATGATCTGCTTTTCGTCCACCTTCCCCCACAGCACGCGGTAGACCCACGTGGTGTAGAGCGCGATGATCGGCAGAAAGATTCCTGTCGAGAGCAGCATGATGAACAGCGTCAGGTGGCTGGACGAGGCGTCCCAGACAGTGAGGCTGGAGCGCGGGTCTATCGAGGAGGGTAGGATGAAAGGAAACATCGCCAGACCGACAGTGGCGATGATTCCGAGCACCGACAGGCCGCTCGACAGCAGCGTCAGCAATTCGCGGCGCAGAGCCAGGAACCCCAGCGCCAGCAGCGCGCCGGCAAAGCCGAGGGCGGGTGCGGCAATCATCCATGGATGGGCGGTGTAGTTGGTGAACCAGAAACCGGCACCCTGCTCGACCGTCTTGGTGAGCGGGTTGGATGGGCCGTCGGTGACGACCTCCGAGACGAAACGGAAACCATCGATGCCGGTTGCGACCCAAAGGCCACCGAGCGCGAACAAAATGATCGTGCCCGTCGCGGCGAATGTGCCGAAGCGACGGGCGCGGTCGGCGACTGCGCCGCTGGTCTTGAGCACCAGCCACGACGCGCCGTGCATCGTCAGCATGACGACGGAGAGCAGGCCGCAGAGCAGCGCGAACGGGTTGAGCAGTTCGAACAGGGTGGTGCCGTCATAGAAGATGCGCAGATCGGGACCGAGCCGGAAAGGCACGCCCTGAAGCACGTTGCCGACGGCGATGCCGAAGATAAGCGCCGGCACGATCCCGCCCACGAAGAGCGCCCAGTCCCAGCCGTCACGCCAGCGCTGGCTGTCGCGCTTCGACCGGTACTTGAAGCCGACCGGGCGCAGGATGAGAGCGGCGAGGATGGCGAACATCGCGAGATAGAAGCCGGAGAAAGACACCGCATAGAGCGGCGGCCATGCGGCGAAGATCGCGCCGCCGCCGAGGATGAGCCAGACCTGATTGCCTTCCCAGACCGGGCCGACGGCGTTGATGACGACGCGGCGCTCCATATCGGTGCGTGCCACGAAGGGCAGCAACGTCTGGGTGCCGAGGTCGAAGCCGTCCATCACAGCGAAGCCGATGATGAGGATGCCCAGCAGCAGCCACCAGATCAGGCGCAGGGTCTCGTAGTCGATGAGTTCGTGCAGGATCATGATGGTCACTCCGCGGGTTCGAGCGCTTCGGGCAGGAGCTTCTGCTCCGGCTCGTGGTCTTCTTCGGGGCCTTTGCGGATCGCGGCGAGCATCAGCGTCATCTCGATGATGAACAGCACGGTGTAGATGGCCGCGAAGCCGGCGATGGTGAACAGCACTGTCGTC
>Ga0265293_10007849_pt1 | contig 16201 bp, 16 predicted proteins | sample Munlanlewell138R_FD_192505 | JGI IMG/M metagenome (GOLD analysis project Ga0265293, IMG submission 192505) | Leachate microbial communities from a municipal landfill in Southern Ontario, Canada - Leachate well 138R | ecosystem: Engineered > Solid waste > Landfill > Unclassified | place: Canada...
GATATTAATGTGCATGTTTGTATACATATATACAATAGTATTGCACAATAATCATGATATGTATGTAGCTATTTATGTATTGTGCTAGTGTTGTATGTCATTAACGCTGACCGACTCCCCAGAGGGGGTCAGCGATCCTTACTCGTACAACATCCCCCTCACTCAGAAAATACGGTAATTTTTTATTTTGCATTCGATGAATTCTCTTATTCTACGCATATCAATTATGCTATAGTACTACTTATATAGTGCAGAATACGGAGTTAGGAACTTCTTTCACTTCTTTCACGTACTATGTACAAAAGGGGTAAAAAGTCACCATATTTGTGAATAGGTGTGAAATAAGTGAAGAAAGTTTTTAGAATGTGTAATAGTCAATGTTTTCAATGGTTTTCGTTCAGAACTTCTTTCACAAAACCTATGTGCAAAAAGGTACTTCTTTCACATGATTTTGGTTGAATTTTTCACGAATTCACGAATTGGCGTTAAAAGTTGTGTGAAAGAAGGACTTTCTTCACACATTTTTTGTGAAAGAAGTTTTCAGTACAATTAACGATATACCCGTTTCATCATTTTGGTCTATACAAGACATCCAACCACTCGTCTTTTTTAGAGTCTGATAATAATTGGTATATTTTTGGTATATTTTAGTTAATTTACATTGACATTATTTGTATGTTCTGTTATACTATTGTTGTGATAGGAGATTATATTATGTCAGATCATGCTGACACAGGAGAGTTATCCGATCTTCCATCGTTATATGATTTAACGGATATGGAGCCGAACAAGGAACGTATTGATCCTATGGTTTACTCGTACACGGATCCTCAGGACATAGGCACGCCGTTGAACCACATGATCATATTGGGCATGCGCATGCATGGAGTTCCGAACAAGCAGATAGCGAACACGTTGGGAGTAAGTTCTAGGACGGTGAGCAAGGTATTAGCGCACGGTCCGAACCGTCGTTATTTAAGGAGTGCGATAGATCGTTGTTGGAAGAGTCGATTGCTTGGCATGGAGCGGATCACACGTGGTTTTGTAGGTGTAATAGACGGTATGATTGAAGACACGGATCATGAGGATGCGCGAATTCGTTCACGAGCACGGGACAGTTATATGAAGGCGTTAACACAGTTAATGCCTTTAAATTTTTATTCGGCAGGCGATGCTGATTTCATTGATCCTTCGAGTGAGGACAGTGTTGACATATTACAATTAATGGGTGGAGACGATTCTTGCGATGAATCTGACTAGCTATTATTTTATTTTCCTTTACCTGTTGTGGTTGCTACACGTGGCTCTTGGCGTCGTTCCTTCATGCGGTGAACATTTCTACATACATGTTCGAATCTCCTCATTTCCTCCTCCTTCTCTTATTCGGCGCCAAGTGCCACCCTCCTGGGATTATCTATTATGTTAAAGTATCTTCCGATTCTGGCCCAGATTTGGCAACGTTCGAAGCGATTGGAGGGCATGTTCCGTTCGCACACGACACGTGTACAGGGGATTGTGCTGACGCTGTTGGCACTATTCGTTTCGTCTTTAGGTTTTTTTGTACCTAGTTTTGCGTCACCGGAGGTGGAGCAGTCGTTATTTTTGGTATTACTTGCGGTAGTCGGCACGTTCACGTCTCGTTTAGTTGGCTATCGTGATCCTGATTTATCGATGGATGTTGATGTAGCCGGCGTTTTTTTGTTATCGGTTCGTCATGATGATTTGGTCTGGCATTCGTACAGTGGCAGTATTTTGGATGCTTGTTTAGAGGGTTGGCATTTTGGTATTGACGTTGACGGTAACGTTTGGTCCTTATCGGACATGCCCAGTTTAACGGGTGAGCAGATCCGATTACATCATAGCGGTACTGACAAGGAATCTGATGCACGAGTTGCCTCGTTCGTGGATCAGTTACGCAACCGGAAGGACACATGATTGTGACAGACTACAATGCAGAGTTATGTACGCAGATCCACAAAGATTTAGAGACGCGCATAGTGAATGCGGAACGTATTTTATTTGGTAATGGCAAGTCGGGCATTGTCACGAAGGTAGACCGGTTAGAGCATGCGTTTACCTCATTACAGAAGATTCAGGAGCAGCGCAATTCGTTATTTTTAAAGATACTGACGCCTGCGTTGCCGTTAATTTACGGCAGTATCGCGGCTGCGATTTGGGCGTACATACACAGTGGTTAAAGGTACATTATGTCAGATCAGGATCCAACGATATTTTTAGTTGGCGGTGTAGACACGCCCCAGCCGACTGAGCCGGGCCAGATCCGCGATGCGATCAAGTTTGGTTTTGATCAGCATTTGATCATTATTAAAGGCTGGGTTGATAAGGTTCTTGCGCTGGCCCAGCAGTCGGAACAATATTTCTGGTCGTTCCGCAGTACTGCGTTGCGCAGTGTCATGACTGGCGATAACCGGTCATTATCGTTATTGGACGATTGTGTTAACGGTGCGCAGAAGCTATGTTCTGCTGCTTATCCCATGTTAAACGAGATTTTAATGAACATGCGCAGCATCTCCGGTATCACGAACGATTATGATGGCGGCTACCAGAATCTGGGTGCTTACGAGTTGATGGGTGGCGGTACGACTTATAAGTTACGTCATCCTACGGACACGGTCTGGTACGATGTGATTGGTTCGAACGATGCAGTTTTGGCACGGCCGACACGCACCTTTTATTTGCCTACTGTCCGTGAGGTCTGTCGTATACTCTATTTGTACATAGACCAGTTACGAGAATGGAACGATACCGCTTACGGCTGGGAGCCAGCGAATGCGATGGGTATCCGCGACATATACGGTACTGCGTTACGTGACATGTACAGTCGCACACGCAACCTGATCAATCAGTTGGGCCCCTTATTCCCGCCGGTCATCTGCAATTTCTATCCTGCATTAACATCGCCGCAGGGTGTATCCGATAATCTGGAATTCTTTTTACCGACCGAATGCCGTATCTCCGGCAGGAACACGCGTTATTTCGAGTTGGAACTGAAAAGTGACAGTTACCATTTATCGGCACGCGATATTTTGTCTGATTGGCCAGATTGGGTCTCATCTCGTAGAGATACAGTATTGGGTCCGGTCTACAGGGCTCGAGGCGGTATCCTTGCGATTGAGCAGTTAACGGCGGATACGGTTGACAGTACCGCGCAGTCGGATGCGAACGTGACGGGCTCTTACGAGATCTATGATGTGGACCGTAACGACACGGATCTGTTCACGTTTCGTCTTAGTAATGAGTCGCTGATCCATGACATGCTCGTTACGGAATCCGTCTCGGACATCAGTAACACCTCGTTTATCCTGCGATTGATCCGCAAGGCTGAACTCGTATCTGGTGTTAATCATGTCCAGTACGAGGCGGACATCAACTATATTGACGATCCTGAACTGTACAAGCAGCAGTTCACTTGGGAATTGGACAGTACTGCCCCGGTCAAGAACCAGCATCTATCGCCGCAACTGAAATCTTTCGATCCGACCATACAACTGAGTTGGAACTATGCGGAACCGCTGCTTAGCACAACATACTCGTTACCGACCGGTACCCAGCATCCTACCACGGCAACGGATTTATTGGCCAAAGTCATCGCGATCCCGTCAGTCGGTCCGAACGGACGCATTTATGTTGTTTATGCTACCCAATTACACATCTATATTGGCGGCAGTTTCACGGTTGTGAACGGTATCAAGATTTCTAATTTGTGCCGGTTCGACCGAGTCACGGGCGAATTGGACGTGGACTGGACACCGAACCCGAACAGCAGTGTACGTGACATCCTTTTTTTTAGACGTATGGGTACTACGGACGAGACAGATTTATCGTTTAGAGGTGTACTCGTTATCAGCGGCGATTTCATGAAAGTGGCTCAGAAAGATCATGGCTGTATCGCTTTTTTCAATGTGGGCCCGAACGGTGCCACGGAATTGGGCAATAAAATAATCAGCCAGATCAGTACCGATGCTGAATTTGGCTATCCTTTTATCCGCAGCATGGCCGATCCCTATTATCATCAAAACTCTGATCAATGTAGAATCATTTTTACGGGTACGTTCACGAGTATTAATAACCAGTCTGTCGGCCATGTTTCCGAAATACTAATATACTGGACCACAGATGATGGCGGCAAATACGTTGGTGCTAATAATACCATGCGGATAACGGAAAAAGTTATTCTAAACAAACCCGGCAAATGTATCCGACGCGCGGGCCTGAACTACACTGCCGAGACTTACGTACTATCGGGCGAATTCACGGATATCGGCCACAGTAATGGCAACCATTGGCAACTGAATCGTGCAATTATATTCCAGAATAAACTTGGCATACATAAAATGAACTTCGCCAATTTCGATGCACACCTGATTCGAGCTGATGGCAGCGATGCATCCGTCTATACGATCCTGCAAAGTGGTACTAATATCTTTTTCGGCGGTAACTTTAATCGGGTAACCCAATCGAATCAGGTCTGTAACTGTCTGGCCAAATTCGATTATGACAATACGCAGACCGTCTGGCACAGTGACTGGGCGAAAGACATTGTAGGCGTAGGCAGTGTGCCCGGCGTTTACGCATTAGCGGAGGACGATACCTACCTTTACGTAGGCGGCTCGTTCGAGGCGGAATCTGGTGTGTACAAGAATCTCGTACGCTATAATAAGATTACTGGTGTGGTCGATAGCACGTTCAATTTGGGACTGAACGGATCGGTCCAAACGATTGTACCTGATCCGGATCGGCCCGGCAGCGTATTCGTGGGCGGCTATTTCAGTGAACCTTTCCATAATTTGTTATACTGGGATCATGTCAGTAACACATGTCTGCCGGTACCCGGCTGGATTGAGGCGTTGAATTAACGATGAGTTTTACCTTTACATATGCGGGTCATCATGACGAGATCCAGAATATTATGGATCGGTTGGAACGGTTAGAAGCGAACTGTTACCAGATCGAACGCATGTTCTGGGACACGGCGAATAATGACTGGCTGCTCCGTAACAAGGTAGACCATAGCGCCAAACAGATTGCCCAATCCTTATGTCCGCCGATCATGGACATCTGCCAAGATATCATGAGCCGCTTAGCAAAGCTTTGTTTCGTCTACGACCAGCAAGGTTTGTGGGTTGTAGCAGGACAATGGAACAGTAAACAGGCGATCTATGCGGGCGGCAAATATTTGGATGAGAAGCTGGACACGCTCGGCAGTGCTGTTGATACGGGTGACGTTCCGTTAACCATAAATATTGCGTCGATCACGACACGACCGGCAGTTGATGCTGACCAATTGAACCTGATCCCCAACGCCATCGGCGTGGTCGACGCACTCAAACGCTACCTGTTCTGGTACCAGAACTGGCTTTGGAACATGTACCGGCGTAACGTGATGATGAAATATGAGTCCATGTTCACTCAGTTCCTGGCATTATGCAGACGCACGATCCTGGACAATTTAGGCGCACAATTCGCGACACCGATTACTGCCTATTACAGTGACTTTGATACGGACACGGTCTATCTGGAACCGCGCATTGAGGTCGCGACACCCGCAGCGCAGACGCTGCGTTTACGCTGTATTAACAATTCCGTTAATAATGCGGCCGTGTACAGCTGTCCACAGACGGGTGACAGCGGCTTTGATCTGGTGAAGGTTGGCGATACGCTGCATCTGGCGAAACTGGATATACCTGGCTATGAGCTCTTTGCGGATAGACTGTACACGGTCGCTGCTGTAGACAGTGGATCGTTAACTTTAGACATTAAATCGGATATTACGTTACCGACCATCGTTTCCGCGCCCGCGGCCAAGTTCGGTGATCTGTTCATTATCAGAAAGTTAAGGGAACTATAACCATGTCAAAAGCAAATTTACAGGAAGCGTTGCGTAATTCGGAACAGTTCGAACGGCTCTTAGACGGTTCGATCGAACGGCATGTGGAACTGATCAGCAGTACCGTACAGAACATAGAAGATCTGTACTGGCAACGGTTACGCAACGAATTCGCGCAGCAGGGCTATATCGATACAACGAACCGTTACGCTTATACGGAGGCCTGTAACCTGTCGAGTGTGGTCTCGTATAGTGTTATTGGCGGATTAATTTATGAGTTGAACGTTCTTTACGGCGGCGATAAATCGGACGAATTAGATCAGAGCTGGTTAACTGCGAAACGCAGTCTGTACGCGCCGGACGTGACCAGTCTATGTACCTTACTGTTATCGGAATTGCGTAAGCTGAAAGCGTTCGTAACGAACGCGGAGAACATGGACGAGATCAATGTTTATCTGGAAAGTTTCGATATACACGCTATTGCCTATGAAGGGTTCATGCGTTTCGGCCCCGAATTCGCGCCCGCGATCTGCTCGTTCATGTCCATATCCGATGAAGTTACGCAAGCCTATCTGGATCCCGCGATCATCGGTTCCGTAAATGCGGACGGTTACATAATATTAAAGAACAAATACAATGCAAGTGAATCAGACATGCCCACATTCAGTGCTAAGAAAGATTCGTATTCTTATTCTGCATTGAAGGCGGGCGATACGATCCTATTCGAGAAACTGGATCTGTCCGTGTTCACGCCTTTGGTCGGTATGCGCAATCTTGAGGTAGTCGATCAGACGAACGGACTCAAGATCCAGCGTGTATCCGAGTCGGGTGTGAAGGCGTTTCCGTTCATGGAACTGCTGAACATTGGCAGCGATATCCAGATCAAATCTGCGCCGGCTAAGACGCTTGGCGATATATTTATAATCCGTAAACTGGCAGAGGCACAAACATAATATGACAGAACGTATCGAGATCACGGAAGAACAGCATCAGGCGGCACTGGCCAGTGCGTCAGGCTTAGAGAAACTGTTAACGGACACCATCGCCGCAGCGGAACAGCGGTTCTGGCGCAGGTCCGATCATATCGTTTGTGTACTGATCCAGGAACGGATCCCGCTTCTTATCGCGATCCATACGCATTTGGAACAGCATCCTGAACTGAAAGGGTTCGATTTCGTCGGCGCTTGTTTCGCCTGTCATGCTAACGATCCGAACCGGCCGGTCGCCGAGATTCTGGCGGATGCGGAGAAGCTATTAAAGAATGAGTAGACAAGCACAGATGCCCGTAGTGGTCTTTGACGCGGACGGTAACATGAGCGTACGCACAAAAGATCCTATGCTCAAGAAACTGATCTTCGACTGTCGAGACAGTAAGGACGGGCTGGAACTGTTTGCTAAATTTTTCTTGAACGATCGGACTATGCCCGGCGCGACCAAAAAGAAACGGCGCAGCGGCTCATTCTCGAAACCGTTCACCGAGCACAGGAAAGAGTATGCACAACGGATCAGCGATACGCGCATCCCGTTCCAGTGGGGTATGGCACACAGATCGTTCGGCAAAACGACACTCGTCTGGGCGGAACAGATACGCAGACTCTGTTTCAGACTGTCCACGTTCATCCTGTTCTGTACGAGTGAACTGGCATTAGCGGAGCGGCGCACTGAATCCGTGAAACAGGCGCTGATCACGAATCCGCGGATCCGCAAATATTTCGGGGTGATGACGCCCAGTTATATGGACGGTATGCGTGAAGTGTTCGGCGCGAAAGCCTGGAAACTGGCGGATCCGATCACGAACGAACCCTTCGCGATTGTAGTACCGAAAAGTAACGGTACGACCGTGAACGGATTAGTCGAATATGTAGGCGGCAGACAGGTACGCCCGGACCTGATCGTAACGGACGATATCACGGATCGGCTGCGTGTGAACGATGAATTCTATCGTGCCAGTCTGGCAGACTGGTATTTTGGTACGCTATTGCCCTGTGTCGAGAATGAGGAACAGCCTGACGCGAAAACGAACAGATGGAAAGTGAACCGAGGTGAGCGGGTCCCCTGGCAGGTGATCCTGACTGATACCTATAAGCATAGTGACGCACTGATCGAGACCGTATCCCAGGAACCGGACTGGGTCGGCCGCAGATATCCGCTTTGCGAAGAGACGGAACAGGGCAGTGGTATCGTTGTGAGTATGGTCGAATACATGGACGATGCGCAAGTTCAGTCCATGTACGATCGGCATAAGCGTATCGGTCAGGAGGATCGGTTCTTCCGCGAATATGTATGTCGTGCCGGCTTCTCGAGTGACAATAAGTTCCCGACCTTACACCAATACTATTCGGAATCGGACGAGGATCTGAACGTGAACCCGCTCTGTACCCGTTTTTTGGTCATGGACCCTGCGCGCAGTAAAAATCCGAAGAGCAGTTTCACTGCGATCTTGTCTGTTGCTGTTGATTGTCTGCATGCTAAGGTCTGGCTGCGCCGGCTTGTCCATGAACATTTGAGTCATGAAGAGATGAAAGTGCGTCTGTTCGAATTGTCCGTGGAACAGAATGCACAGATTATTTGTGTTGAAGATGCGGGTCTGAACGATCATATCCAAGGCCCTTTAGAGCGCTATTTTTCGAGTCGAGGCAGGTATGCTGAATGGGTATGGTTGCCTACTAGCCGGCGCAACATTCAGGCGGAAGGCGAATATAGAGACATCAAAGAGTGTCGTGCCAGTGCCGCGCTCTGGCTGTACAGGCCGCTGCAGCCTACCCATCCGCAGGGGCATGTATGGCATGAGGAATGTATCAGGAACAGTGTGCTCGAACAGCAGCAACGCAGTTTCCCTGACTGTAAACGCTGGGACGCCATGGACACTTTGGGTCATGTCGACTATGTTATGCGCCGGCTAGGACTCGTCTTTGAAGAGCAGACGGTTGTACAAAAGGGGTACCGTACGAATCTGGACGAATGGGATGAGATCCTGAACGGAGAATATCAGATGAGGTTACTAGCATGAACTGGGAGAGCCATTACGACTACGATTATCCGGACGGACTGAATCTTAAGCCCGGCTCAGATTTACATGATAAACTGTTGAACGCATTAAACGACAGGATCCGGCGCGGCTATGGTACGGGCTCGGCGATGCGTGAGTTGTGGCGCAAAGAAGATCATCTGCAGACGGCGTATGTACCTGCTGATTCCTATAGTATGCTCGATCTGGAACGTGATCCGAAGGCGCCGCTGAACGTGGTGATACCGGTCAGTCGCGCGAATACGGATGCTATGGTCGCCTATGCTGCCGGCGTATTCTTCGGTGATCCGTCGAGCATGTATCCGCTGGACGCCAGATCGGATCCCGAATCGCTGGTACGTGCTGCGAAGATGGAGCGGTTACTGAATGTACAGGCACACTGGTTCCAGCACAAGCTGTCCTGTTTCACGAGTCTACGCGACACGTTCGTGTACGGGATCAGTGCGCGCATGCCGATCTGGACGAAGCATACACGCAGAGAAGCGGTATCCGAAGAGATCACTGACGTACTGTACCAGCTATTAAAAGATGAGATCGATATCAGTATCGGCGATATGATCCGATACATCGAAGAGAAGGTCTATCACGAGGGCAGCCGCATCGAGAATATCGATCCCTACTCGTTAATATTGGATCCCTACTGTCGTCTGAACAATTATCGGGAAGCCGAATTCTTGGGCTATTGGCGGCGTACGAATACGATCCAACTGTTGAAGGATGAACCGGACCCGGAGAATAGGCTGTTCAACGCGAAATATACGCATGAACTGGCGAAAAAAGACAGCGGCCGCAGTCAGACCAATTGGCTGCAGGAGTCCGGCAGATACGAGCGTGCCGGCGCCATGTCTGACGCGATCGGTTCGCCTTTGGACACAACGAACGAAACGGATATCGCCTATTTGAGATGGAACCTGATCCCGAGCGAATGGGGTTTGGGCGATAGTGACTATCCCGAATTATGGGCGTTTGCCGTGTCCGCGGACGAGGTGATCAACCAAGCCTATAAGCTGGACTATGACCATGGCGAACATGACATTATCCTGGACGGTCCGCAGACCTGCGGTTACGATCTGTTCCCGATCAGTAACGCTGCTGCCTGTTACGGGATCCACCAGTTCATCGATTGGAAAGTGCGTATGCACTATTGGAATGCGTCTCGGGTCAATAATTCCATGTTCGTTGTAGACGGTTCCGCAGTGAACGCGCAAGACTTCAAACGGAGCGGACCCAGACAGATCATCCGCTTGACCCGCCCGCTCTATGGTGATAAGAGTATCGACCAGTATATCCGCCAATTGAACGTAGCCGATCATACGAACGACTATCCGAACCATGTCCAGGCGATGATGCAGTTTAACGACTATTGTATGGGCACAAACGCGATCACGCAAGGCGACATGTCCGATATGCCTGAACGGCCGACCCAATGGGGTTTACAGGCAGCGCAGCAGGCTGCACTGTCCCGGCTGGCTAAAGATTGCCAGATCATTACGGAACAGTCCTACTACACGCTGGTCAGACAGCTGTGCCATAATAATGTGCAGTTCCTCGATAATGAGGTGACCGTTAAGATCCTCGGCAGCCGCTATGAGGAACGGTTAAGAGAAGAGTTCGGACTCGACCCGACCCAAGCCGATATTACGGTCAGCCCTTGGGATCTGGATATGGGCTCATTCGAGATTGAACCGTTGAACCGGATGCAGAAAGAGACGAGTCTAACGATTATGCAGCAGATGATGGATCGGATGCTGAGCATACCCGAAGTAGCTTATGAAGCCTTTGCCGGTACGGATGTACAGCGTCTGTTCCTGTCCATGATCAGGAAACTCGGATTCGAGAACGTATACGAATATCGGAAGGCTGGCGGTCAACTGCCGCAGATGGATGCGCAGGTCATGGGCGATGAAGAGTTAATGGCCCAACAGCAGGCGGGTAACCTCGTACCTGCAGGAGGTATGATGTGATTCTGTCCACAGCCAAAAAGATGTTACGCCGTATCGCTGAGATACCGACACCGACAGTATCGAAAGATACCTACGATTCGTTCTTCAGGAACCCTTGTTGGCTTGCGTTACAGTTGGAAGCGACACGGCTCATGGACACGGCTATTGATAGATCATTCTCCAGTGACGATATCAAAGAGATCTACGAATCGCGCGGTATGGTACGGGGTCTGCTGTTAATGGTCGAAACGAAAGAAGTGTTATCCCAGATTATTAGTGATAACGAGAATGAAACCAATGAGTCAACAGTACGTCTCCGCAACTTGGAAGCGGCGTTGGAACTGTTGAGTAACGAGATAAAGGAGTAGAATATGAGTGAAGAATCGAATGTAGTAGAAAGCAGTGGCGCCGCTAGCGTAGAAACTACGTCAGCAGCGGACGATGCGATGCCCGCATTGAACGCGGGCCAGGATGCGACCTCTGTGTACGAACCGCTGTCAATCGACAACCTGAAAGAGGCGAATACGGAAACAGCGGACGAATCCGTATCAGACGATACGGAGACAGCGGATGCGGCTGAGGATGCGGCTGAGGATGTGGAAGAGACGGAAGATACTGTGGAAGATGCTGAGCCGGAAGAAGAGCAGCCGGCTAGCAGTGGTGGTGACGAGGATGACGATGTCTTGAACGTGTTATTGGGTAAAGGCGACAAAACGGACGATGCGCAACAGCCTCCTGATCCGAACAAGATACCGGACGGTATCAGTAAAGAGGACTGGGACGCATTCCAGGCATTCAAGCAGGCGAACAACAAAGATGCGCCGAAACCGATTGATCCGGCTACACTCGAGATTAGTGATAAGGAACATGATACGGCATTTTCTGATGCGGACACGTTCCGTAGTTGTCTGTCGAAAGCCAGCACGAAAGCGGCATTAGCCATGAAAGATCAGATCTACGGTGAACTGAACCATGTCCTGCGTGATCTGGACAACATAATCAGTGAACGTATCGAGACCATGATCTATTTGAACGAGGCGACCAAAGATAATCCTGAGATTCTGCAGGCGGACAATTACAAAAGAGCCTTCACAATAGCGTATAATAAAGCTAGGACTAAGGTCACTAACGGCGATTTACGCGCGCCGATCGATGAAGCAGTTGAAATATTTAAACGTGAACTGGGCCGTGCCGAAGGCATACGCAAGACCAAGAAAGTGGATGTACGCCCGAAAACGGCGCCGCCGAAAGGGGGCGCGCCCAGTAACAGGCAGGTACATGTCAAGAAGCAGGAAGAATCTGATTCTGATCCCGGCGGACTCAGTTTCCTGATTAATCAGTACAAACGATGAAAGGATACACTATGGCAGGGACACCGAAGAAGCCGGTATCAATGGTACCGACCGTATTCATGCCGATCCTGCGCTGGTTACGTGATCGGCGCGGGATAGACCTGTTCGCACGCATTAATATTACGCGACCGATTCGTATCGATGGTGTCGATATTACGGGTGCCGATATAAGGCGGTTGAAAGAGCTGTTATTGACCGATTCAGCGGAGAGTCGGCCAAAGGACAAGAAGTCGAAAGCAAAACAAGGAGAAACACTAAATGGCTAACGAAGACTTTATCCGGTTCGGACAGCTTGTGCAGGACGTAGTCCCAAGCGCAGGCACAGACGCCGACCAGCGTCACCGTGAGGTGCGCAGCAAACTGTATCGCCAGAAAGCGAACAGTGAGATGGAGGAAACTCCACTAACGAAGATGATCATGTCCAACCCGGGTTCGCCCGTGGTCAACCCGAAATACGAGTGGGGCATGGACGCGCGGGACGACCGCTACGTGAAAGTGACGGGCGCTTTTACTGACAAAGGATTAGGCACTGCTGTTACAGCTGATGCGCAAACGGATGAGGGCGATGTTGTCTATCTTAAGATGGACGAGACCGCTGCGAAACAATTCGTCAAACATGAAGAGGTACAACTGCGTCTGCATAATACGACGGACGACAGTGATCCTGACCATGAGGCTACGTTGCAGGTGGTCGTTATCGACCGGAGCACAATCAACGCCGCCAATTCGTATCTGCAAGTGAAACTGTTGGAAGACGATAAAGGCTCCGGCATATTGAACAGTAACGTGCTCGGTCGTGCATTTAATGGTACGAACGCGGCAAACTGTGTCTGCTATGCGACACCGATCAGTCCTGCCATGCCTGAGGGTAGTATGCTGCCCTGGTCTAGGTATCGTGAAGCGACGATGCACTATAATTATTGCCAGATCTTTATGGCTGGCTTAGCGATTACGGGTACTGAAGCGTCGAACGAGACGATCTTCAACGAGAACACCTACAACCGCTACTGGCGCCAACTGGACAACCAGTTTGATACCTATGTCGAACGTGCTGCGATCTGGGGTTCCCGTCAGTATATACCTGATTACACGGTGGACATGGGCAACGGCAGTCAGGAAGTGGAACTGTACCGAAGCGGCGGTATCGTTTGGGCTTTGAAGAATCTGGCTGGCGGCAAGAACGTGATCAACATCCGTCAGACCGGCCAATTCATGGACTATGACTTTTCTGGTGTTAGTTGGGAAGAGGGCGCTTACGATTTCCTGAATCTGCTCATGCTCCGTCTTTCCAAGAAAAGCGGTAAAACGAAGAAGATGTTCTGCTCTGATGAGGCGAAATTGTCTATCGTGAATATGTTCCAAACCATGACGAACATCCAGGTCGATTCCAAGTTCAAGGACGATTTCGGCTTTGACGTTACGAAGATCTGGGGATTGAACTGTTCGTTGGAACTGCATCAGCATGCCGATTTCAGCTGTAACCCGTCATTAAAACGGACTGCACTCATTGTTGAGCCGGGCAAGATCGGCTGGCGTTCGAAGAAGGGCCGTGACAAAACGGTGATCCGCTCCGTGAAAGATATCCCGAAAAATGTTGAGGACGGATTCGGTTTCCGTGACGCCAAGAAAGAGGGTATCATGATGGATGGCGGCTTCATCTTTGACGATCTGGACGGTATGGCACTGTTGACCGGATTAGGCCGAGACTTCAAATCGAATTAATCGAAAGGAGAAGCGGATATGAGCGCATTAAAACCGCGCAGTACACTGCGCCAGACACGTACGCGCATGCAGTTCTTGAACGGTATCTATATCGGCCAAACACCGATCAAACAAGAGATACTCGACAAGATCGATGCCGTCAACGATCTGATCGATGCCGTCAACGATCTGCCGGACATAGGCCCTATTATTGATGGGGTCACCGGCGCACTTGACGAAATCGAAGAACGCTTAAAAGACGTAGAAACGACCGGCTATATCGATATTTCTTATAAGGAAGAAGGTAATGTAGACTGGTCAGTCACGCCTACGGATGATATTGACTTTGATCTGGATGCCAGTTCGGAATATGCCATTTTGAAGCCTGGCGGCAGTACCAATTTCAATCTTACGTTCAGGTTACCGTTGCCCATAGCGGACATGGCTGTCTATCGTATTGACTACGATAAGGGCAGTCATGCCGGTTCGTTTACGGTTGAATCTGTTGAGCTGACCGGTTCGGGTACGACATATTTCTTCTGGTGTGACGGTCATTGGCAGACCTGGTCAGACGATAAATGTACGCTGGTCGTACCTGACCGTTGTGACGGTCTCCTGATTTCACTGGAAGATGCGGGTGATACGAATACGATCACGATCCAGTTACCTACAGACTCGTCTAACAGAGGCCATTTATTGGGTCTCATTATCAATTCTGATGCAGACACTGGTACCGCTTGTAAAGTGGCTTTGGACGGTGTGATCGTGAGTGGTTCGGGTATATCGAACGGTATCGAAGAGTTACCGAACGGATTCTATCTGCTGTACTGTATTACACCTGGCATGTGGATGTCTTTTGCTGCTGCTGATATTAGCAGTTCGGTCGATTAACCATGAATGCCGGTGAGGTCATAGCCGCCTTTGTTGATGTTGCGGGCAGGTACGACTTTGTCGATGGTGACGATGTACCCAAAGACAAAGCGTACCTGTGCCTCAACGCTGCGCAACGTTGGCTCGACCGTGAGGTCAGACAGCCGAACGAATGCGCATGGCTGTATAAGGAGGTACCTGCCGGCGAAACGCTAATCAAATTTGCGCATGCCCGTTATGTGAAAGATGTGTACAGTCATATGATGCAGATCCCGTGGCAGACTGTCCAGTTCGGTTTGGACACGGACGATCGGAACGGGTTAACGCAAGGCATCACGATCCCGAAATCGGAACGCGACCGTACGATCCGTATCCTGTCCGCTTGGTACAGTCCAGAACTGACGGATACGGACGATGTCTCGTTCTGGTCGACACAGCATCCTGAACTGTTGATCCGCGCCATGCAGATGCAATGTGAGATTGATATGCGTAACACGCAAGGTGTCAACGATTTCATGGAACCCTTAAAATATGACTGTGCCCAACTTTACCGTGACATTGTAGCGGAAGAGATGGGCGGCACAACCGAATATTGGAGGATGGACTGATGAACAGAATCATGGGCATCCCATCGCGCGGCCGACGCCCGTACCGAGCTATGGGCACAACGGCTGCGGACACGGTAGTTGATAGGGAACCGATCCCGTTCAGCGTCTATTTGGGCGATATTGCGGTACCCTGGAACGTGGGCATGAGTCTGTGGCGTATTAAGTCTGCACGTAAAATGCGTATCGTGAACGCTACGATTGCCGTAGATGAACTGGTCAGTCCGAGCGGTGCGCCGATCCTGATCGAAGCGTGGAAGAACGGCCGCTATTCGGGTGTGGTCGAACTGGTTAGTGGCGCGAACGAATTTCCTAGTTTTGAGCTGAACCAATTGGACGAGGTCGAACTTCGTATTTTGGTGAAGGGCGAACACGCTTCCGATACGGAAGCGATTGGACTTTGGATCTTATACTGTGTGGAGTAATCTATGCGCGAATTCTCATTTAACATTCCGTTTACCGGTCTCAAACGATCGGATACCGATACGAACGGTCTGTTACGCGCACAGAACCTGCAAGTGAACGAGGATGGCTGGTCAGTACCGAAACGGTACGATCAGCGTTGGTCAAAGGGCTGCCAGCTAGTCCATGGCAGCAGTTATACGCTGCTCTGGTCAGAGGAAGAATGGGGTGGCTGGATCCCGATCCGTACGATCGACGATCTACAGAAGATTGGCAACGTTGCCGACTTTCCCACAAATGGCAATTATATACTGACCCAGGACATTGACGCCAGCATAACAGAGAACTGGAACGACGGTGCGGGCTGGGAACCGATCCCTACATTCTACGGCACATTCGACGGTCAAGGTCACAGTATTAACGACATATGGATAAACAGACCCAGCGAGGAC
>Ga0265293_10007850_pt1 | contig 16198 bp, 14 predicted proteins | sample Munlanlewell138R_FD_192505 | JGI IMG/M metagenome (GOLD analysis project Ga0265293, IMG submission 192505) | Leachate microbial communities from a municipal landfill in Southern Ontario, Canada - Leachate well 138R | ecosystem: Engineered > Solid waste > Landfill > Unclassified | place: Canada...
TTCCACGAGGGTCTCGAAGCCCGCCTGCATGAGGGCGGTGACGCCGCCGCACAGCACGGCCTGCTCGCCGAACAGGTCGGTCTCGGTCTCCTCCTGGAAGGTGGTCTCCAGCACCCCGGCGCGCGCGCCACCGATGGCCTTGGCGTAAGCCAGCGCCAGGTTGCGGGCGTTGCCGCTAGCGTCCTGGTGAATAGCCATGAGGCACGGCACGCCAGCACCCTGGGTGTACACGCGCCGCACCAGGTGCCCTGGACCCTTGGGCGCCACCATGAAGACGTCCACGTCCTTGGGCGGCACCACCTGACCGAAATGGATGTTGAAGCCGTGAGCGAACAGCACGGCGTTGCCGGCCTCCAGGTTAGGTCTGATGTCGGCTTCGAAGACGCTGCCCTGCACCTCGTCGGGTAGCAGGATCATGACCAGGTCGCCCGCCTTGGCGGCTTCGGCGACCTCCATGACCTTCAGTCCGGCGCCTTCCGCTTCGGCCCAGGAGGCCGAGCCGCGGCGCAGGCCCACCACCACGTTAACGCCCGATTCGTGAGCGTTGAGCGCGTGCGCGTGGCCCTGGCTGCCGTAACCGATGACGGCTACGGTCTTACCGCTGAGGTGGCCTAAGTTGGCGTCGTCGTCGTAGTAGATGTTTGCCATGTGCTGTGCTGTTCTCCCTAGTTGGCGCGGCCGTGGGCCGCGGAGTCGCTTTCGCTGGTCGGTGGTGTGGGTTCGCTGCGGTGGGTGTCGTCAGCTTCTGGCGCGTCGAGCGCGGTGCGACCGAGGGCCACGCGGCCGGTCCTGATGAGCTCGACTATGCCGAAGGGGCGCATCTGCTCGATGAAGGCGTCGATCTTGCCCTCATCGCCGGTGACTTCGAAGATCAAGGCGCTGCGCGCCACGTCCACGATGCGCGCGCGGAAGTCCTGCGCCACCTGGCGTATCTCCACGCGCTCCTCGGGGTTGTCCACGCGCACCTTGATGAGCATGAGTTCGCGGTCTACGTACTTGGCTACGGAGTGGTCTATCACCTCGATCACGTCGAGCAGCTTCTTGAGCTGCTTCTGTACCTGTTCCAGCGTGGGGTCGTCGCCGACCACCACGAACGTCGTGCGGCTGAGGCCCGGCTTCTCGGACTGCGCCACGGAGAGAGATTCGATGTTGAAGCCGCGCCTGGCTATGAGGCTGGCTATGCGCACGAGCACGCCGGGGCGGTCACGGACGGTGACGCTGATGACGTGGCGGCTCACGCTTCCACGACCTCGCGCTCCGCGCGCTTCCCGCCCTCGTCGGGCTCCTGGTCGCCCAGGATGACCTCGTCGATGCCGGCGCCCGCGGGCACCATGGGGAACACCTTCTCGGCTTCGTAAACGAAGAAGTTGAGGAGCACCGGCTTCTTGCTCGCCAGCGCCTCATCTATGCGGCGGCGCGCGTCGTCGCGCTCGAAGACGTTATGACCCTCGATGCCGTACGCTTCCGCCAGCTTCGCGAAGTCCGGGTTGCTGTCGGCCAGGTAGATCTCGCTGTACCGCTGCGCGTGAAACATCTCCTGCCACTGCCTGACCATGCCCAGCACACCGTTGTTGAGGATGGCGATGACCACCGGCAACTGGTGCTTATAGAGGGTGGCGAGTTCCTGGATGTTCATCTGCACCGAACCGTCACCGGCCACGCACACCACCGTTTCGCCCGGGCGCGCCATGGCGGCGCCGATAGCGGCGGGGAAGCCGAAGCCCATCGTGCCTAAGCCCCCGGAGGTGATGAACGAGCGCGACTTGGTGGTCGGGAAGAGGCGCGCAGCGAACATCTGGTGCTGCCCCACCTCGGTGGTCACGATGCCAGCCCCTTGTGTGGCCTCCCGCAACATGCCGAGCACCTCCTGCGAGACGAGCGGCTTATCAGCCTTGTACTTCTCAGGGTAGTTAGCCTTCCACTCAGCCAGGGTGTCGCGCCACGGCTGGATGTCGAGCCGGTCCAGCTTGCTGGCCATGCGCGGCAGCACGTCCTTCACGTCGCCGTGCACCGGCACGTGTGCCTTGACGAGCTTGCTTATCTCTGCCGGGTCTATGTCTATGTGCACGATGGTGGCGTTAGGAGCGAAGCGGCTGAGCTTGCCGGTTACGCGGTCGTCGAAACGCATGCCGGCGGCCAGGATCAGGTCGCAGTGGCTGATCGACTTGTTGGCGGTCACGGTGCCGTGCATGCCCGGCATACCTAGCGCTTGGTCGTGACCCGGCGGGAACGCACCTATGCCCATGAGGGTAGTGATGACGGGAATGCCGGTAACTTCGGCGAACGCCACCACCTCGTCGGTGGCGCTCTGGGCACCGCCGCCGATAATCATCACCGGCTGCTTGGCGGCGGCCACGGCCTCGGCCGCGGCGGCCACGGCGCTCTCCGCCGCTATCACGTCGGGCTGGTAGCCGGGCAGGTCTATCTCCACGTCGAGGCTGCCCTCGAACTGAGCCTGCTGCACGTCCTTGGTTATGTCCACCAGCACGGGGCCGGGCCGGCCGGTGCTGGCTATGTGGAACGCCTCGGTAAGCACCCGCGGCAGCTCGTTTATGTCCTTGACCAGGAAGTTGTGCTTGGTGACGGGGGTAGTGATGCCGTACACGTCGGCTTCCTGGAAGGCGTCCGTGCCGATGAGGCCGCTCGCCACGTTACCGGTAATGGCCACCACGGCCGAGGAGTCCATCATGGCGGTGGCCAGGCCCGTCACCAGGTTGGTGGCGCCTGGCCCTGAGGTGGCGAAGCACACTCCCGTCTTGCCGCTCGCGCGGTAATAGGCGTCAGCCATGTGCGCCCCCGCCTGCTCGTGCCTCACCAGCACGTGGCGCACGGGTGAGTCGTACAGCGCGTCGTAGATGGGCATGATGGCACCGCCCGGGTGGCCGAACACCACCTCCACCCCGTGCCTCTCCAGCATCTTCATCACTACTTCCGAACCTGTCATGCCAACCTCCGACGTTGTTCTCGTTTCCGGACTTGCCTCTGAACCGCTGCTTCGCTGCGCCGTCTCTGCTGTTCTGCCTTACTCCCAACTGAAAACCCCGCCGAGTTCGTTCTCGGCGGGGTCTTTCGTGAAGGCTTACTACAGGCGCAGATCAGCCAGCACGACCCCTGGTGGTGATTAGGTTCGCGGTGGCGATGGTGTAGCGCGTGATCATTGTTGGTGACTATACGGGCGCTGCATACGGGTGTCAAGTATATGCGGGAACTTTATGCAGCCCTACTACAAGCGGGCGCCAACGAAACGTGACGAACGAGCGTGGTGGCTTATGATGTGCGGACCACAATCAGAGCAGCCTGTGCACCGTCTGGAGGTCGGATATCGAAATCTTACGCGTCTCAGGATCGTCGCGACCGAACTCGGTCGCAGGAGCTATCGCCGCACTGTTGCGCAGCTCAGGTGAGGTTGAAGTGCAGGCTATAGGCCCGCACGCCGTTAACCAGGCCGTTAAGGCCATCGCCATCGCGCGCTCCTACATCGAGGCGGAAGGGCTCGGGCTGCACACGGTGCCCTCCTTCGTGAAACTCGAGTTGCACGACGAGGAGCGCACGGCTGTGCGGTTCCTGATAGAGTCGTTCTCCGTGCCCGGCGGAACCTCCAACCAACTCAACGCTCACGCTTGACGGCTTCTCGTAGGTCGTAGGTGGTGGGGCGGTGAGCATGCACGTCAGTGCCAGAAGCGTGGCGCTGGGCGTGCTGGAACGTGTGCTGCATGGTGCTTACCTGGCGCCCGCGCTCAGCGCCGCTCTGGACGCCTCTCAGCTAGAGGGGCACGACCGCTCGTTCGTGACGGACCTCTCTTACGGCGTGGTGCGGCGCCTCATGCAAGTCGATCACGCGCTGACCCCGTTTCTTAAAGCGCCCGGTAAACTGCCGCCCCGCGTGTACGGTGCGCTGCGCCTGGGGGCGTTCGAGGTGCTCTTCCGCGGCACGCCGCGTTACGCCGCCGTGAACGCCTGGGTGGCGCAAGTTAAGCGTGAGAGCCCGCGCCTGGCTGGTTTGACCAACGCCGTGCTGCGCCGCGTCGAGCTGCCACAGCAGCAGCCACCTCACGTAGCGGCGAACCTACCGGAGTGGCTGTTAGGCCAGTTCACCACTGCGCTCGGGTCAAGTACCGCCCGCAGCGCCGCGGCGGGCATGCTGGCACCCGAGCCGCTGTGGCTGACGCTCTTCAGCGAGGAAGCCGCGCGGTCGCTGCGCCAGGACGGCGCCGAGATCGAGCCGCTCCAGCCGGGCGCGCCCTACCCCGCCTCGTACCGGGTGCGCTCCCCCCTGCCCCTAGCAGAGCTGGCCGCGTACCGGTTGGGGCTGGTGCAGCCGCAGAACCCGAGCTCCTTGCAGGTGGCCCTGGCGCTGGGCGCCGGCCCGGGCGCCCGGGTGCATGACCTGGCCGCGGGTCGCGGCGTGAAAACCGCCGTGTTCGCAGCGCTCGGTGCTCAAGTGACGGCGTTCGAGCTGAGCGCCCGCCGCACCGAGGCCGCCCAAGCCAACCTGCAGCGCATGGGCCTCCACGCTGAGCACCACGTTGTTGACCTCACCACCCCGCCGGGCGTGGCGCCCGCGCCTTACGTGGTGCTCGACGCACCCTGCTCCGGCACGGGCACCCTGAGGGGGCACCCCGAGATCAAGCTACGTCTGACGCCTGAGAGTGTCGCTGAGCTAGCCGCCCTGCAGCGACGGCTACTTCTCAGCGCTGCCGAATTGGTGGAACCGGGTGGCGTGCTGCTGTACGCCGTGTGCGCGCTAACGCCCAGCGAGGGGCCCGAGGTGGTGGCCAAGCTGCTGGAGCAGCGTTCCGATTTCACTCCTGAGCCGGTGACGCTGCCGCTCACGAGCGTGGCGCCGGCACCTCAGCCGCTTTCGGGCCTGGGCGCGTACATCCTCCCCACGAACGGCTTGGACGGCTTCTACCTCGCGAAGCTGCGGCGGACTGGTACCCTGCCGCATGCTCGTGCAGCTATCTGAGCGCGTTCACGCTCTTCTAGGTGGCGTCAACTGCGCAATCGTCAACGTCGGCAACTCGCAAGCGCTCCTCGTGGATTCCGGGCAGGACAAGGACCACGGCCGCAAGATCCGCAAGGCTCTTGACGAACTGGGCTTGCGCCCCAGCGTCATCCTCTGCACTCACTCGCACGCTGACCATTACGGCGGCAACGCCTACCTGCTCCGGCAATACCCGGAGGCGCAAGTGTGGGCGCCCGAGATCGAGGCCGAGATCATCCGCGCCCCCATCCTGGAGCCTATCTACCTCTTCCACGGCGCCAAACCCCTCCCCGAGCTGACCAGCAAGTGGCTCCAAGCCGAAGCGTCGCCCGTTCACCGCGTTGTGGCCGAAGGCAGCGAGCAGGTCGGCGACGCGACCTTCCAGCTGGTGGACGTGCGCGGTCACTCGCATAGGCAGCTGGCGGTGCTGGTAGACGATGTGTTGCTAGCCACCGACGCCCTCTTCGGGGCCGCCACGCTGGAGAAGTACCCCTTCCCCTTCTCGCAGGACGTAGGCGGCCAGCTGAGCAGCCTGGACGCCGTGCTGGGGCTTTTAGAGACAGAGACCGTGCGCGTGGCGTTACCCGGCCACGGCGAACCCACGGAGCAGGTGGGCGAGCTCGTAGAACTTAACCGGCGGGCGCTGGAGAACGCCGCGCGCGTCATCGAGGCTGCTTGCACGGGCGTGGGCACCGAAGACGTGCTGGCCCGCGCCACTACCGAGCTGGGCGCCATCATGACGGACTTGGCTCGCTACCACCTCAACCTCACCACCATCACTGCCTACCTCGGTTGGCTTCGCGAGGAGGGGCGCGTTAGCGCCGACCTCGAGGACGGCAGGCTCCTCTGGAGGCGCGCATGAAGTTCACAGCCGCGGGCGCCGCCCGCACCGTTACCGGCAGCAGTCACCACCTGCAGATAGACGACGTCAACTTCTTGGTCGACTGCGGCCTCTTCCAGGGCGGCTCGTCCATGGAGGCCCTGAACCACGCCCCGTTGCCCTTCGAACCCGCCGCGCTGGACGCCGTGCTCGTCACGCACGGGCACCTCGATCACGTGGGGCGGCTGCCCATACTTCTCAAGCAAGGGTACGGGGGCGTCATCCACTGCACCGAAGCCACGGCCGAGATAGCCAAGGTCATCCTGCGCGACTCCGCACGCATACAGGAGGAGGACTACGAACGTGCGCTGCGGAAGGCCGTGCGTGCGGGCCGCGAACGCGAGGTGGCGCCGCCTCTCTACACGAGCGCCGACGCCGAAGCGGTCATTGAGCGCTTCCGCGCAGTGGACATGGAGCGCCCGCACCGGCTTTCAGACAAGGTCAAGGCCGTGTTCCGGCACGCCGGGCACATCCTCGGCTCGAGCTACATAGAGGTCACGGGCGCCAACGAGCGCATCACGTTCTCCGGCGATTTGGGCAACCGCGAGAGCGCCCTGCACTCCACGGCGGTGAGACCTAACGAGACGGACGTGCTGGTGATCGAGACCACCTACGCCGATCGCACCCACCCGAGCCGCGCCGAGACCGAAGCGGCGTTCGAGGAGGTGCTCGTGCGCTCGTTCGCGCGCGGCGGCAACGTGCTCATCCCCTCCTTCGCGCTCGAGCGCACGCAACAGGTCCTCTACCTCATTAACCGCGAGATGCGCGAGGGCACGGTGGCCACACGGCCCGTCTACCTCGACTCTCCCATGGCCACCCGCATGACGCGCCTCTACCAGCGCTGCCAGAACGAGTTCCTGCCCGAGGTCGCCGCCGAGCTCGCGCAGGGGCGTGACCCGTTCGAACCGGAGCAGATGACTTACACGGTCAGTTCCGACGAATCGAAGAAGCTCAACGACATAGAAGGCGGCGCGGTCATAGTGGCGGGCTCGGGCATGATGACCGGCGGCCGCATACTGCACCACCTGAAGCACAACCTGTGGCGCGGCGAGGCCAGCGTGATCATCGTGGGTTACCAGGCGCACGGCACGTTCGGGCGCGCCCTTCAAGACGGCGCGCAGCGCGTGAAGATCTACGGCGACGAAATCGTGGTCAGGGCGCAGATCCACACCATCTCGGGCCTCTCAGCCCACGCTGATCACGACGACCTCATGGCGTTCATTGAGCCCGCCAAGCCGTCCAAGGTCATCATGGTGCACGGTGAGCCCGAGGTCATGGACGCGTTCGCGCCGCAACTCAGCGCTATGGGTATAAGCCCACTTGCGCCCGAACTGGACCAGACGCTCGAGCTCTGAACGTCATGCGCGAGTCAGCCACCTTACGGTCTTAACGTCCCTTGACGGGGTTTACTTGGTGCATGGATTGGGAACTACCCGTAATTGCACTGAGGACGCAGGTCGTCCTGCCCCGCACCTTGGAGAACGTCGACGTCGGTCGGCCCAAGTCCAAGCGCGCGCTAGAAGAGGCGCAGGCGGGCGATAACCGGGTCCTGCTGGTGGTCCAGCGCGATTCCCGTGTCGACGACCCAGGTGAGAACGAACTCTACGACGTGGGCACCCTGGCCCTCGTTAAGCAAGTCATCCGCCTACCTAACGACACCCTTCAGGTGCTGGTGGAGGGCCGCGACCGTGCCCGCATAGACCAGTACCTGCCGGGCTCCAGCCTGCGCGCCCGCGTCAGCACTATCGCTGAGGTCCCCGCCGACAAGCAGGACGACGAGGTCACGGCCCTCATGGAGCAGGTCAAGGCCGCGTTCAGCGAGTACGCGACGCAGAACAAGAACCTCCGCCTCGACTCGTTCCACCTCGAGAACCTCCGCTCCATGAAGGAGCCCGGTTCCCTGGCCGACGTGGTGGCTAAGTACGCCACCTGGGAGGTGGCCGATAAGCAGGCCGCCCTGGAGGAACCGTCCGCCCTCAAGCGCCTGGAGCTCGTGTACGGCTTCCTGACGCGCGACCTGGAGTGGTACGAGACCGAGAAGCAGATCAGCGCGCGCGTCAAGCAACAGATGGATTCCAACCAGCGCGAGTACTTCCTGCGTGAGCAGATGAAGGCCATCCAGAAGGAGCTCGGCTCCGACGAGGGCTCCGAAACCGAGGAGCTCCGCAAGAAGGTCGCCGAGAAGAACATGCCCGAACACGCTCTGGAGCGCGCCGAGAAAGAGATCGAGCGCCTCGAGAAGATGGCCGGCGGTTCACCCGAAGCCACGGTGGTGCGCACGTACCTCGATACCCTCATCGACCTCCCCTGGTCTGAAGCCGACGAGGAACGCCTCGAGATCAAGCACTCCCAAGAGGTGCTCGATGAGGACCATTACGCCCTCGAGGAGCCCAAGGAACGCATCATCGAGTTCCTCGCCGTTAGGCAGCTCACCAAGGACCTCGAAGAGTCCGACTACAAGGCGCCCATCCTCTGCCTGGTGGGGCCGCCCGGCGTGGGTAAGACGAGCCTCGGCAAGTCCATAGCCCGCAGCCTCAACCGTAAGTTCGTGCGCATGAGCCTGGGCGGCGTTCGCGATGAAGCCGAGATCCGCGGTCACCGCCGCACCTACATCGGTTCGCTGCCTGGCCGCATCATCCAGGGCATGAAGACGGCCGGCACCGTCAACCCCGTGTTCCTGCTCGACGAGGTCGACAAGATGACCTCCGACTTCCGTGGCGACCCCTCCTCCGCCCTGCTGGAGGTGCTCGACCCGGAGCAGAACGACACGTTCACGGATCACTACCTCGAGATCCCTTACGACCTCTCCAAGGTCATGTTCGTCACCACGGCCAACAGCCTCTCCACCATCCCGCGGCCGCTCCTAGACCGCATGGAGGTCATCCAGATCCCGGGTTACACGCTGGACGAGAAGATCCAGATCGCGCGCCGCTACCGCGTGCCGCGGCAACTGCGTGACCACGGGCTCATCGATCACCTCGAGATAAGCGACGACGCGCTGCGCCGCATAGTCACCGAGTACACCCGCGAAGCGGGCGTGCGTAACCTCGATCGGCTCATCGCTAAGGTGGCGCGCAAGAGCGCCAAGGAGTTCCTGGAGGAGCCGTGGGAAGGCAAACGCGAGGTCGGCGTGGAAGAGGTGCGCGAACTGCTCGGCGTGCCGCCCTACAGAGATGAGCAGGCCGAGAAGGAAGCCCAGGTGGGCCTGGCGCACGGCCTGGCGTGGACCTCGGTCGGCGGCGTCACGCTCGACATCGAAGCCGTTGCCATCCCCGGCAAAGGCACCGTCACGCTCACCGGTCAGTTGGGCGACGTCATGAAGGAAAGCGCTCAGGCCGGCATAGCCTACCTGCGTAAGCACGCCGACGAGTACGGCATCGCGCCCGGTTTCCACGAGTCACGCGACCTGCACGTGCACGTGCTCGAGGGCGCCACCCCTAAGGACGGCCCTTCGGCCGGCATCGCCATGGCCAGCGCCGTGGTCAGCGCCCTGACGGGCCGTAAGCTCCGCGGCGATGTGGCCATGACCGGCGAGATCTCGCTGCGCGGCCGCGTGCTGCCCATCGGCGGTGTGAAGGAGAAGCTTCTCGCCGCCCACCAGGCTGGCATCAAGACCGTCATACTGCCGCACGAGAACGAAGCCAACCTCGAGGAAGTACCGGAGACCATCCTCGGCGAGCTCGAGGTCATCACCGTCAAGGAGTTCCGCGAGGTGCTCGACGTGATGCTCATAGGCGAGCCCGAGACCAGCGCGGCGTTCGTGCCAGCCCCCACCCCGGAGCAGCCCGGTAAGGGCGCTCCCGGAACCGCGCTCTAAAGCGCCGGCAGCGTTACTGCTGCTTAGCCAACTGAACCGTGCCGCGCACCAGGTGCGCGCAGTCAGGAGCGGTACCTACGGGAACGTAGGTGCCGCTCAACTGTTCATTAGCGCGCGCCAGCGTAAGCGTGTAAGAGCACTGCCCCGCCACCGCCGGTGTCAGGGTGCCGTTCAGCAGGTCGCTATCCTGCCCCACGAACACCTGCCCGGCCCAAGTGCCGCCCAGCGCCCGGGCGGCGTCGGCGCCCATGACCGCGTGCCACGTACCCGTAAGCGCGTGATCGGCCTGCTGCAAGGTGACCAGCAGCGTGCCTGCGCCGTTCACCTCGTCGCTCACGGTGCCGCGCCAGTCACCCGCGTAAGCGAACGTGCCCGGCGTGCCCGGCGCGCCGAGGCCGCCCAGACCGCAACCGGCCAGTAACGTGGCCGCCGCCAGCAGTGCCAAAACCGGTCTTAGTTTCATGTCAAGAATGTAGCACCGCGCGGCTGCAGCCACGGCGTCAACGCCAGCAGCATCGCCGTGCGGTACAGTTCGGGCCTGTCTATCAGCCCGCCCGTGAGCACGCCCACGGCGCCCGGGCCGTCCTTGGCGCGCCGCAGGCCGTATGCGGCGTCCAGCGCGTCGCCCAGCTCCGAACCGCCGCGCACGCCCGCCGCCAGTTCCTCAGGAACGGCGAAGGTAGCGGAGCGCGCCGCGCCCCGCACGCCGCTCCGGTCGAGCACGATGATCCACGCGAACGTCCAGAGCGGCCAGCCCGGTTCCTGCGCCACGCCCGCCTCAATTCCTACAGACAGGTGCGTGGCCGGTTCAAGGGCCAGCGCCGCCTCGGCTCGGTTCAGTGCCCCCTGCCGGGTCTCGGCCTCGCCCCACGGCTGGTCGGCTACGCCGGAGGCGGCGTTCACACCTACTAGGTCGACCGTGAACGGGTCTTCGCCCGCGGCAGCGAGGCTCTCCTCCACCAATGTCAGCGCCGCCGCTACGGCCGCCAGCTTGGCGGGGCTGCGCGACCCGAGAGTCACGCGCAGCACCCCCTTGTCGGTCAGGCGGTGCAGGCGTTCGAAGCTGCTCACGCGGGCTCCTTGACCACCGCGCCGCGCAGCACCACGCCCGTGCCCGCCAACGTGTAGGGGCGCGCCAAGCCGGCCGGCAGCAGCACGGTCTCTCCGAAGCTCAGCCGGACGGGCCCGAACGGTAGCGCCACATGCGGTCGGCCGCTGGCGTCCGCGCTGTCACCATGCTCTAGCAGCGACAGCGTCACCTCGCCCTCTATCACCGTTAGTGTCTCCAGGCTGGTGGGCGCCACGCGGCCGGGCACGCCGTTGCTAGCGCCGCTGGTGACGCCGTCGGGCTGGCCGCTGGGCACGCCGCGCTCTCGTACCTTGTGACCCGTTCCGGTCAGGACCAGCTTGTCCAGTACGAACTCGGGCCTCTGCACCAGGCGGTGCCAGCCGGCGCCGAGCTCAAGCGGGGTGGTGGGTTCAGGCGGCGTGCCGGACAGGTCAGCGACTGCGGCGGCCTTGTCTAAGTGAAGCTCGCGGGGGTGCCCGTCAGCGCCAAAGCGCCCGTAATCGTAGATGCGGTAGGTCAGGTCGCTGGACTGCTGGATCTCGAACAGCAGGATGCCGGCGCCCACGGCGTGGAGCGTGCCCGGCGGGTTCACCACCACGCTGCCGGCGCTGACCGGTAGAGAGTGCATCAGGTCGGGCAAATCGCCGTCGGCCGCGGCCCGCCGCAACTGATCGGCCGTAACGGGTTCCTGCAAGCCCCACAGCACCGTGGATCCGGCCGCCGCTTCAAGCACGTACCAGGCCTCACTCTTACCCAGGTGGCCCGTGGCGGCTTCGTGCTCTAGGGCGTAAGCGTCGTTGGGGTGCACCTGTACCGACAGCGGCTGGGCGGCGTCCAGCAACTTCAGTAGTAACGGCATGCGCGCGCCGTACCGGGCGTACGCTTCGCTGCCGACCAGGGCGGCGCCGAGCTCGCTGGCCAGCTCGCTTAGCGCGCGACCCTCGAACGGCCCGTTCGTGACCACGCTGGCGGCGTCCAGGAGCCAGCTCTCTCCCACCGGTTCGCCCGGCTGGCCCTTCACGGACACTTCGGAACCGTAGAGCGCCGGTAGCCGTTCGCCGCCCCATACGCGCCGGTGCAGCTCGGGGCGCAGGAGTAGTGGGTACAGCGCCGGTGCTGTTGTCCCGTCCGTGCTCACCGCCTGCGGCGCCTCACGCACGCCGCTCGGGTAGCTTCTTGCCCGGGTTCATGATGCCGGCTGGGTCCAGCAGCTGTTTGATGGAGCGCATGAGCTCCAGCGCCTCGCCGTGCTCCTCCTCCATGTACTTGAGCTTGCGCAGGCCCACGCCGTGCTCGCCGGTGGCGGTACCGCCCACTGCCAGGGCGCGCCTGGTCATGCGGTCCACTATGCCCTGCGCCGCCTCGCGCGCGGCCGGGTCGTTAGGGAGGTACAGCGTCAGGTGGAAGTTGCCGTCGCCCACGTGACCCACCAGGTTGGCGGCGAAGCCCGCCGCCGCACACTCGCTCAGGGCGGTGGTCAGGGCGGTGGGCAGTTGGGAGATGGGCACGGCCACGTCCGTCACCAGGCTCTCCATACCGGGATGCATGGCGTTGGATGCGAAGAACATGGTGTGGCGCGCCTCCCAGAGTCGCTCACGCTCGGCGGCGTCGGTGGCGGCCTCGAAGGCCAGGGCGCCCGAAGCGGCGGCTAGTTCCTGCGCCAGGGCGGCTTCGGCGGCCACGCCCGCTTCGTTACCGTGGAACTCCAGGAAGATGGTCATCTGCTCCGGGAAGGTGGTGCCCGAGTAAGCGTTGGAGGCGCGGATGCTGTGCTCGTCCACCAGTTCACAGCGCGCCACCGGCACGCCCGCCTGAATGAGGCGGGTGACGTAAGTGGTAGCCGCGAACGCGTCGGCGAACGGCACGCGCGCTGCGGCGGCGGCCTCCGGCAGCCCGACGAGCTTGAGGGTCACCTCGGTTATCACCCCAAGCGTGCCCTCCGCGCCCGTGAAGAGGGCGCACAGGTCGTACCCGCTGGCCGACTTGCGGGCCCGGTTGCCCACCCGCAGCACCTGGCCCGTGGGCGTGACCACCTCGAGGCCCAGCACGTAATCGCCGGTGGTGCCGTACCGCACCGCGGCGGTGCCGGAGGCGTTGGTGCTGACCATGCCGCCTATCGAGGCGTGCGCGCCGGGGTCGATCGGGAAGAAGAGGCCGCTGCGGCGTAAACGCTCGTTGAGCTTGGGATAGGTCACGCCCGGCTGCACCACGGCGAGCAGGTCCTCCGGCCGTGCCTCCAGCACCTGATCGAATTTGTTCATGTCTAGCGAGACGCCGCCGCGCACGGGCACCGTCTGCCCCTCCAGGCTGGAGTTAGCGGCGACCGGCGTGACCGGCACACCGTTGGCCGTGGCGTAAGCCAGCAGCTGAGCCACCTGCTGCGTGGTGCGCGGCGTGACGACCACGTCGGGCATCACGGCCGCCGCGTACGACTCGCCGTGAGAGTGCTGCGCCCTTACGGCCTCGCTGGTGTCTACCGTGTCGGCGCCGAGCAACTGCTGCAGATCTGAAACCAGGGTCATGCGGTTACCTCGTGTGGCAGCTTACCGCTCACGTGTCTGTGGGCGCTGGAAGCCTAGCCGGTGACATGAGACTGAACAAGCGTTTAGACTGTTGAACATGTGTTCAGCTCCGTTAGGCGGGAACGCCGACCTCACGGCCAAAGCCCGCATCCGCAGCGCCGCCATCAACCTCTTCGGCCAGGCGGGCTTCGCGCGCACCAGCGTGCGGGCCATTGCCGCCCAAGCGGGGGTCAGCCCGGCCCTCGTGGTGCACCACTTCGGCAGCAAGGAGGGCCTCAAACAGGCCTGCGACCAGTACGTGGCCGGGGAACTCCTAGACACCGAGGCGGCGGCCTACGACCAGGACCTCCTCGGCACCATGCAGCGCTGGCTGGCCGAACCCGCTGCGTTCGCGGCCGAGTTCGACTACCTGAGCCGCATGATCCTAGAAGGCTCCGAGACGGGCGACGTGCTGTTCGAGCGACTCGTCGATAGGACCGAGGCGTTACTCGAGCACGGCGCGCAGGCCGGGCAGATGTCGCGCTTCAGCGACGTGCGCACCACCGGCCTGCTGGTGGCGCTTATGGGCCTGGTGCCGCTGCTGATGAGTCGCCAGGTGGGCCGCGTGCTGGGCGAAAGCGGCCTTAGCGCCGCCGCCCTGCAGAAGCTGGCACTGCCGACACTGGAGCTCCTCACCTACGGCCTCTACACGGGTTCAGAAGCGCTTGAAGCCACCAGGGCCGCCATGAAGAGCGTGGAACCGTGACCGGCGCCGTCGTAACCAACGCGCTCTCCAAGCGCTACGGCGCCAACACCGCCCTGGCACCGCTAACGCTCAGCGTTGGCGCCGGCGAGGTGTTCGGCCTAATAGGCCCCAACGGCGCCGGCAAGACCACCTTCATGCGTTTGCTGCTAGACATCATCCGGCCCACTGGCGGCTCGGCCCGCGTGCTGGGTGAGGACCCGCGCCGGGGCGGCGCGCCGCTTAGGCGCCGGGTGGGCTACTTGCCCGGCGAGCTGAGGTTAGAAAGCCGGGCGCGAGCCGGTGAACTGCTCGAGCACTACGCCCGCATCAGCGGCCCGGTTCGCCCAGGCGCCACCGAACGCCTAGCCGAGCGGCTACAGCTGGACTTGGGTCAACAAGTAGGCAAGCTCTCGAAGGGCAACAAGCAGAAAGTCGGCTTGGTTCAGGCGTTCATGCACCAACCCGAGCTGCTCGTGCTAGACGAACCCACCAGCGGCCTCGACCCGCTCGTGCAGAAGGAGTTCCTCGCCCTCGTGCGCGAGGCGAAGGCGGCGGGTCAGACCGTGATCCTTAGCTCTCACGTGCTGAGCGAGATCGAGGCGGCCGCTGACCGCGTGGCCGTGCTGCACAATGGTGAGCTCGTGCGCGTGGGCACCCTGAGCGAGCTGCGCGCCAGCCAGCGTAGGCGCCTGCGCGCCACCGTGGCGGCGTCAACGATGCTCGAAGGCGCCTTGAACAAGCTAGAGCGCGTGAGCGCCGTGAGCGTCGTCGAGCGGGGCGCCGAAGCGCAGCTGAGCCTGTTGGTGGAAGGCGACGTGGACGCGCTGGTGAAGACCCTCGCCCGCTTCGAGGTGCGCGACCTGCTCATAGAAGAGCCCGAGCTGGAGGACACGGTCATCGGCTTCTACCGCGGGGAGTCCTCATGAACCTGCTAATGCGCGAACTCAGCGAAAGCCGGCGCGCCAAGTGGGCCTGGGCGCTCGGCCTCGTAGCGGCCGTCCTGCTGTACCTGCCGTTCTACCCCAGCGTGGGCGGCTCCGAGATGATGGAGACGTACTTGCGCATGTTCTCGCCCGAGGTGGCGCGGCTCTTCGGGCTCGACATGATGGGGTCGGGCGCGGGTTACGCGCAGGCCACCTACTTCGGGCTGATGGGCTTCGTGCTGCTGGCCATCGCTGCCACCGGCTGGGGCAGCCGCAGCGTCGCCGGCGCCGAGGCCAGCGGTGCGCTCGAGCTAACCGTGGCGCACGCGGTCACGCGCTGGCAGGTCGTCCTAGAAGCCGTGCTCGCCCTGTTGGTGCGGGTGGGCGTGTTGAGCCTCGCGGGCTCGGTCACCATCTGGGCGCTGAATGGGCCCGCGCAACTGAACTTGAGGATTGGCAACTTAGCGGCGGTCACCACCGCGCTCTTCCTGCTAGCCAGCGTGGTCGGGGCCGCGGCGTTACTTGGCGGCGCGGTCAGCGGCCGGCCTGGGGTCAGCACTGCCACGGGCGCGTTTGTAGCCGTGGCCGCCTACGCGGCGAACGGGTTGGCGGGGCTGGCCGGAGTGCCGTGGCTGGCGCGCCTCTCCCCCTTCTACTGGGCGTTCGGTCAGGACCCGCTGAGCAGCGGCTGGCATGCCGGCGGGCTGCTTACCCTGCTGGCGGCGTTCACGCTGCTGGTGCTGGCCAGCGGCTGGGCGCTGGCGCGCCGCGACCTGGGTACGTAAGCGCCTGTAGCTGTGCGCCGCGCTTAGTTCAGGCGGGGGTCCAGCGCGTCGCGGGCGGCGTCGCCCAGCAGGTTGAAGCCGATCACCGACAGGAAGATGGCCAGGCCCGGGGCAATGGAGAGCCACGGTGCCTCGCGGAAACGGTTGTAACCGTCGGCGATCATGACGCCCCACTCGGCCGCGGGCGGCTGCGCACCTAAGCCCAGGAAGCCGAGCGCCGCCACGTCCAGGATGGCCGTGCCGGTCGACATGGTGAACTGCACCAGTAGTGGCGAGAGGCTGTTCGGGAGGATGTGCCCGAAGATTATCCGCGGCGCGCCAGAACCGAGCGCCCGGGCGGCCTGCACGTACTCGCTCTGCCTGAGCGCCAGCGTGGCCGAGCGCACGATGCGCGTGTAGATAGGTACCTGCGTGATACTGATGGCTATGAGCGCGTTCGTGAGGCTGGGCCCGAGCACCGCCACGATGGAGATAGCGAGCAGGATGCCGGGGAA
>Ga0265293_10007851_pt1 | contig 16196 bp, 15 predicted proteins | sample Munlanlewell138R_FD_192505 | JGI IMG/M metagenome (GOLD analysis project Ga0265293, IMG submission 192505) | Leachate microbial communities from a municipal landfill in Southern Ontario, Canada - Leachate well 138R | ecosystem: Engineered > Solid waste > Landfill > Unclassified | place: Canada...
GATGGAGCAAAACATTCTACGCTAATGGCTACAGTGGAACATATTTATAATATACGTAGTAAGAGGCAATTACCAAAAGATCGTAGATCAGACAGCGTAATATTTTTATTAGGGATTGGGCTAGGAGTTGAAGTTGTTAACTATTTGCATGAATCTGCTGAAAGTCAAATAATTATAATTGAGCCAGATGCTGATAATGTTAAATTAGCTTGCGAATGTAACAACCAGCTCGAGAAAGTATTGAAGTCTGAAAATGTTAATTTAGTAAGTGGGAACAAAGTAAATAAACTAGATGAATTAATTAAAGAATACATTGACATAAGACATCAAAACAATATTTATATTGTTAAAACATATACAGTAAATAAAGATAGACTAGCATTGTTTGAGCATATAAAAACAATCATAAAAAATAACTTGCATGAAATTGATATGCATGTAAAAACAATAAATGATCTAGCTGATCAAATATCAGAAAATATATTTAGTAATTTAACAAGCTTTATTAGAAACAAGCAAGACGTAAATAGTTTATATAATGCGTTTATTGGGAAACCGGCAGTAATTGTATCAGCCGGACCGTCATTAGAACATAATATTTGCAAGCTTAAATCTATTCAAAATAAATCAGTAATTATCGCTGGACCAAGAACATTAAAACCTTTATTAGAAAATGGGATCATTCCGCACTTGCTGTGCAACATAGATCCAAAGGATAGTATGTATAATCTTGTGAAAAACTACGATATTGACGATATACCGCTTATTAGCTTAATACAAGCAAACCATGCTCTTGTACGTAATCACAATGGCAATAAATTGTTTGCTTTCGATGAAGCATTAGAGCCGTTAAGATCATATTTTTCCAATAGTAAATCAGTTAAAATTGAGCCAGGTGGCTCAGTAGCCACATTTTCGTTATGTATTGCTGAGTTACTAGGATGCAGTCCGATAATTTTAATAGGACAAGACCTTGCATTCTCTAATAACAAAACGTATGCATTTAAGAGTAATACAGAAGTTCTGCCGAAGAATATCATAATCGGGAAAGATGCAAATGGGAACGATGTTGCTACAAGACAAGACTGGATATATTTCAAAAAAAATATTGAGGAACATATAGCTGAGAATAAAAATACTTACATTAACCCCACAGAATATGGATTATTTATTAATGGAACTGTAAATATGAGTTTAGAAGAGGCTATAATGCGATATTGTAAAGTTGATTTTAATGTAAAAATAATTTTTGAAAATATATTTGATAAAAAAAATAATATTCGCAATTTAGATGTTAAGAATCAAATAAATGGAATACTAGCGAAAGTTATAAAATGTAAAAAGCTGATTAAAGAAAACTTTACACTTTCCGAAAATATATATAAGTATATTAAGCGAAATATCATTATAGATATAGAAGAAGTTCTAAATAAAATGGATGCTAATGATAAGCTAATGGAAGACAATGCTTTAGTATCAGCATTCATGCATTATCCTATTCAAAAAGATTATCTAAATATTACTCTGAATTATTCGCCCCAAAATGATGAATCAGTTGATGAAGAGCAATTGAGAATTGCAAACAAAAATATAGAACTATATAAGGCAAAACTAAAAGCAATTGAGTACGTTGAGGGTAAGCTTGAAACCATATATAAGGAGGTTGCTAAAAATGGCAATCATGTACCAGAAACCGAAGTTAATAGCTGAAATTGGTTGTAATCATAAGGGTGACATATATTTAGCTAAAGAACTAATTATGATTGCTAAGGTATACTGTAAAGCTGATGTAGTTAAATTTCAGAAACGAAATAATCGGGAATTACTTAGTGAGCAAGAATATAATACGCCACATCCTAATCCAGCCAATTCTTATGGCAAGACTTACGGAGAACATCGTGAGTTTTTGGAATTTTCCCTTGAGCAAAATCGAGAGTTAAAGGCTTATTGTGAAGATTTAGGAGTGATATACAGCACTTCTGTATGGGATTTAACCTCTGCTAAAGAGATTGCTTCATTAAATCCAGAAATCATAAAAATTCCATCAGCTATTAATAACCATTATCGCATGTTATCTTGGTTATGTGATAACTATGATGGTGAGTTGCATGTTTCCACAGGGATGACAACTAAATCAGAATTAGATGAATTAGTACAATTCTTCAAAGATCGTAAAAGAAACAAAGACGTGGTTCTGTATAGTTGTACTTCGGGATATCCGGTACCACCTGAAGATGTAAGCTTACTGGAAATATCATACCTGCGCGAGAAATATGGACAGGATGTTAAGCATATCGGTTTTTCGGGACATCACCTAGGTATTGCGTTAGATATAGCTGCATATACACTTGGAGCAACATGGATTGAGCGACATTTCACTTTAGACCGCACATGGAAAGGTACAGATCATGCAGCTTCGCTAGAACCACAAGATTTAAAACTGTTAGTTAGTAGCTTGAAAGATACTTATAATGCACTTCATTATAAAAAAGAAGATGTATTAGATATAGAGAAGGTACAGCGTAACAAATTGAAATATAAAGGGTGACTTTAATGTCAAACAAAACGATAGCGTTCATACCAGTACGGGGTGGAAGCAAGTCAATACCTTATAAAAATATTAAGAATATTTGCGGTAAACCTCTTGTAATATGGACAATTGAGGCGGCATTATTTGCAAGTGATATTGATGAAGTTGTAATTAGCACTGATAGCGATCTCATAGAGCAGACTATCGAAGAATATTTCAATTTAAATAAGAATGATAGATTAACAAAATTAAAAATTTATAGACGCAATGCTGAAAATGCTACTGATGAAGCAACAACAGAATCGGCAATGCTTGAATATGCACATAATAATCAATTTACAACTATAGTACTGATTCAAGCTACAAGTCCCTTGTTAACAACAGAGGATATAAATCTAGGAATTGATAAATATCATAACAAAGGTTTCGATAGTATATTGTCTGTAGTTAGACAGAAAAGATTCATATGGAATCACATTGATAATACAAATACAGTCAAGCCACACAATTATCAGATTGATAAACGACCAAGACGTCAAGAATATGATGGGTTTATAGTAGAAAACGGAGCCTTATATATTACTTCAAGAGAGTTGTTGCTAAATACAGGGCAAAGAATATCAGGTAATATCGGCTATATTGAGATGCCAGAAGAAACATACTTCGAATTAGATGAACAATCGGACTGGATTATAGTTGAAGAATTATTAAAACTTAGGAATGGAATATCAGATAACACCAATATAGTCAGCACAAATAGTGATAATGTTGATATATCTAGCAAAGCAAAGAACATAAAGCTATTTGCAATGGATTGCGATGGAGTATTAACAGATGCGGGAATGTATTACAGCGCTAATGGTAATGAGTTGAAAAAATTTAATACTAAAGATGGCATGGGTATTAGGTTACTCCACGAAGCTGGTATTACAACAGCAATTATTACTGGTGAAGATACTCAAATAGTAAAAAATAGAGCGGCAAAGCTGAATATAAAAGAAGTGCACTTAGGTGCTAATAATAAAGTAGCTGTTATGGAAGCTATTTGCGATAAATTTGGTTATAAATTTAGTGAGATTGCTTTTATAGGTGATGACATCAATGATTTACAATTACTAAAGAGAGTTGGATTGTCTTTTACAGTAGCTGATGGACATCAAGAATTAAAAAAAATAGTAGATTATCAAACTACTAGAATAGGCGGACATGGGGCGGTTAGAGAAGCTATTGATTTAATCTTGGCAAATAAATAGATATAAGTACAAGAGTTAAGATGTCGGTAGCGGCAGAATGGAGGTATATATATGTTTAATATACATATGTACACAATTTATCCTCATCAGACCATATTTGAAGCGCTAAAAACTATAGATGATAATATGAAGGGATTTGTAATAGTAGTAGATTTAGATCTTACTATATTAGGGATCTTAACTGATGGTGATATAAGACGTAGTTTCTTAGAAGGAAAGCATGTAGATGATAGGATTGAGTCAATTTATAATTATAGCTTTGAGTATGTTAAGGTAGATTCTGAATTTGATATTATTATTAGTAAATTTAAATCTCCAAAGGTTAATTTTTTACCAATAGTTGATAGTACTAATAAATTGGTAAATATAATAACAAAAAAACAGTTCCATATATTGCTTATGGAGGATATTGAGTTTGATTTAAGCTATGATTTCATGCAATTAGATGAAACGATAATTGAACATGAGATTTATAATAAACCATGGGGCTTTTTTAAAACTACTTTCTTGAATCCATATGCTAGAGCTAAGATTATTAAGATAAATCCCCAAGGTGAATTAAGTTTACAGGAACATATTAAACGAGAAGAACATTGGGTTATTATTAAAGGCGAAGGTAAATTAATTATTGGGGAATCGATTAAGCTCATGCAAGCTGGGGATTATATATTTATTCCTAAGCAATGTAAACATAAAATCACAAATTTATCAGATACTGAACCATTGATGATTTCGGAGATTCAATTAGGTGAATATTTTGGTGAAGATGATATAGTCCGATATGAGGATAAGTATGGACGAGTTAATCGAGAAAATTTAATTTCAGCTAATAATTGTATTTTTTAATACAATAATTAGCTTTCTTTGTATTAATGCAGATAAGTAGGTTAATTTATTAGCGTATAAGAGAGGAGAGCATATAATGTACAAAAAAATTACCACTATATTATTAAATATACTGTTGTTACTAGTCTATGCTCTTTCTTTTTTATTTGTAAGGGATAATAAAACGTGGGTTTTTGGCAGTAATTTAGGAAATATTTTTGGTGATAATCCAAAGTACTTATATTTGTATATTAATCAACTTGAAGAGAAAGAAATTAAAGCTATTTGGATTACAGGTAATAAGCAAATCAAAGATGCACTAGCGAATCGGGGATTACCTGCATATTACTTGTATTCGTTTAAAGGAATATTTTACTCTTTACGTGCAGGTGTATATATATTTGACCATATATCTAAGGACATATGTTTTTGGCTTTCTGGAGGGGCACTTAAAGTTAATTTGTTTCATGGAATCCCTTTAAAAAAAATTCATCATGATAATAAATTTGATATGGTGAGAAATCCGCCTAATTTTTATTGGAAGGTTAAGGGGTTTATCAGAAGATTGCAAAATGAGCAACCAGAGCATTATTTCTTAGTAACATCTCAAAATGTTTTGCCGCATTATGTGTCGGCATTTAATTCCTCGATTGATAAAGCATTAATATGTGGTTATCCAAGAAATGATATTTTCTTTAAAGATATTGAAGCTATTAATAATGAATCTAATTATCTAATAGCAAATGATACGGAATTATTTGAAAGAGTAATGAAATATAAAACAGAAGGATATAGTATAATTGTTTATATGCCAACCCATAGACACAGCGAGAAACAATTATTTGAAATATTGGATTTTCTTGAATTAGATAATTATTTATGTGTGAATAAAGCTATCTTATTAGTAAAAGCACATCCTATGTCTGGGATTAAACATCAACTAGAGCAAGTTGAGTATAAGAACATATTGAATATCGAAGCAAATGCTGACCCGTATCCTTTTTTAATAAAATCAGATGCACTTATTACAGACTATTCTTCAATATACTTTGATTACTTGTTAACAAATAAACCTATTATATTTTTTGCTTATGATTTAGAAGTGTATATCAGAGAAAGCAGAGAATTATATTATGATTATAATAAAGTTACACCTGGGTTGAAAGCTACGACTTTTGAAGAACTGTTAGATAGTATAGACAAAGTACTTAATAATTTAGACCAATTTATTGAGGACAGGCTTAGCTTAAGAAATTATTTTTTTGATGATATAGATGGTAAATCTAGTGAACGCTTATATCAAACTATTAGATCTACTATACTGCCTAAATAATAGCTGCAGGAGGAGTTTAGATGAGAAAAGTAATCACTTACGGAACATTTGATTTATTACATTATGGGCATATAAATTTATTGCAACGAGCAAAGCAATTAGGTGATTACTTAATTGTTGCACTCTCTACTAATGAATTCAATGATATAAAAGGTAAAAAATGTTACTTTACCTATGAGGAAAGAAAGAAGCTAGTAGAAGCAATTAGATATGTGGATTTAGTTATTCCGGAAGAAAACTGGGAGCAAAAAATAAATGATATTAAAGAATACAGAGTAGATGTTTTCGCTATTGGTGATGATTGGCAAGGTGAATTTGACTTTTTAAAAGAGTTTTGTGAAGTTGTATATTTATCAAGGACTCCAGAAGTATCTACTACAAAGATAAAGGAAGACCTCAGTGTGTAAAAAGTAATATAAGATAAAATATATCTGAAGCTCTAATTTATAAGTATGAAGGAGAATTGAGTGTGAATACAGTATTAATATTTGCAGGCGGAGTAGGAATGCGCATGAATAGCACTACAAGGCCGAAACAGTTTTTGAAACTGCATGATAAAGATATTATTATTCATACAATTGAGCATTTTGATAATCATCCTGAGATAGATGCTATAGTTGTAGTGTGTATAAAGACATGGATTCCATATCTTAGATCGATCATTAAACGGTTTTCTATTAAAAAGGTTAAATGGATTGTAGAAGGTGGAAATACTGGTCAAAATTCCATTTATAACGGGTTAACAGTGTTAGAGCGAGAATGTCCAGATAATGCAATTGTATTAATTCATGATGGTGTTAGACCATTAATTAATGAGAAGATAATTACAGATAATATTAATTCTGTTAAAGAATACGGGACTGCTATTACGGTTGCTCCATCAGTTGAAACGGTTATTACTGTAAAGGAAGATGGAAGTATTGATAGAATATCTGATAGAAGTAAATGTATGTTAGCTAAGGCTCCGCAAAGCTTTTATTTGCGAGATATATTAGAGACTCACAAATTAGCTATCAATGATGGGAAGAATGATTTTATTGATTCTGCTTCTATAATGAGCTATTACGGATTTTCGTTAAAAACGGTAGAAGGTGGCTATGAAAATATCAAAATAACCACACCATCTGATTTTTACATATTCAGAGCTATAACAGAAGCGAAAGAAAATTCCCAAGTTTTTGGTGTCTAAGGAGTACATTATGGATGAAATTATTAAAGAAGATTTAGAGCGTATTGTAAATAGTAATTTTCCAATAGAAGTATTGAAAAATCAAACTGTATTGATTACTGGTGCAACTGGTATGATTGGATCTTTGTTAATAAAGTCATTGCTTTATTTTAATATAAGACACAATACTAATATTAGAATTGTTGGTTTAGCTAGGTCGCAAGAAAGAGCACATAAAGTATTTGCAGATATGCTAGATTGGTCTAATTTCGGTATTATATATGATGATGTTCAAACGATAAGTAATATTCAAGAACCGATAGATTACATTATTCATGGTGCAAGTATCACTAGTTCTAAAGAATTTGTTGACACTCCAGTAGAAACTATACAAACAGCTATCTTTGGAAGTAGTAATCTATTAGAGTTGGCAAAGGAGAAAAAGGTAAAAGGATTTGTTTTTCTTTCGTCTATGGAAATTTATGGTGTAACGGATTTTCGAAAAACAGACGTTAAAGAAGAGGATTATGGATATATAGATTTATTAAATGTAAGGAGTAGTTATTCAGAGAGTAAAAGAATGGTAGAGTGTATGTGTGCTTGTTATGCTAAACAATATGGTATTCCAGTAAAAATAGCTCGTCTTTGTCAGACGTTTGGTGCAGGAGTGGAATATGATGATAATAGAGTATTTGCTCAATTTGCAAGATGCATAATCGAAAAGAAAGATATAATCTTGCATACATCTGGCGAAACAGTGAGGAATTATTGCTATACTAGCGATGCTATTAGAGCGATACTTTATATTTTAATAAAAGGTGAGAACGGGATTGCTTATAATGTAGCTAATGAGGAAACAGCAATTTCTATCAGAGATATGGCCGAAATGTTGGCAAAGCATTATGCTGATTCAAATATTAAGGTAGTTTATGATATCGCTGAAAAACAAAATTATGGATATAATCCTACAATTAAACTTAAGTTGAACACGGAAAGAATACAGGCGCTTGGATGGAACGCAACAGTAAATTTAATGGAAATGTATGATAGAATGATAAAAAGTATGATACTAAAAAAAACGTAATTGTTTTACGGGAGAGTATGTAATGAAGATTAGAAGTAAACTTAATGAGCTCAGGATTACGTGTCTATATTATGTATTTCGGTTATCTCCTATAAAAAGGAATAAGGTTGTGTTCTGTAATTATGTAGGGAAAGGATATGGTTGTAATCCTAAATATATTGCAGAAGGAATACTAAGAAAAAATAAGGGTTGGGATTTAGTCTGGCTCATAAATAGTATTGATGCTAAATTTCCTACAGGAATTCGTTCTGTTAAGTATGAATCGGTAAAGGCAATCTATGAGCTTGCGACAGCAGGTGTATGGGTTGATAACCAAAGAAAGCTATCGTATAACCGAAAAAGAAAATCTCAATATTTTATAGAAACATGGCATGGGGGTGGAGGTCCAATTAAAAAACTTGGAGCGGATAATCCCAAAAATTTTAATGATAAGCCATATGAGAATACATCAAGACATATGGATCGCATTGTAAATGTGATGATTTCTAATAGTACAAGCTGTACAAAAGTGTATCGTAGTGCGTTTCTTTATACAGGTGAAGTATTAGAGTGTGGTTATCCTAGGAATGATATTTTAATTAATGATTGGCAGAAGATGCGTCCGAAGGTATATGAATATTTCAACTTATCGGTACAACGTAAAACAGTATTATATGCGCCCACTTATCGCAATAATCGTAATCTAGATACTTATCAGCTTGATATGAGTAGATTACTAAAGAATCTTACTAATAAATTTGGCGGTTCATGGACATTATTGATGAGATTACACCCTACGATGTTACAAAGAGCGGAAGAAGTTTATTATAGTGATAATATTATAAATGCATCTGCTTATGATGATATGCAAGAATTATTAGCAGCTTGTGATGTTTTGGTCTCGGATTATTCTAGTGTGATAAGTGAATTTGCTCTTACAGGAAAACCAATCTTTTTATTTGCAACTGACATCAGTGAATATGCTATAGAGCGAGACTTTTATGTTGATTATTACAGTTTACCGTTTTCTATTGCTGAAAACAATGAACAACTAGCTGAGAATATACAGAATTTCCAAGAAGATGAGTATGCCAATAAGGTAACTAACTATTTACAGCAGGTTGGAATGCGTGAATATGGTAATGCGGCATACAAGGTCGTCAATCTGATTGAAGACTGGATAGAAAATAGTTAAGGAGCAATGCATATGACTAAGATACTTATGATTGGTCTGAAAAATGGAGAGAATCTCGGGGATGTTATTATAAATGATTGTACAGTATATCTAGTTAGGAATATATTGGAGGAACTAGATTACACAGATTACGAAATTATATCAATTGATATGATGGACGGAGACTACTCTCTTATTGAGAATATGGATTTGGTTATATTTACTGGTGGAGGAATCATTAAATATAAATATCAGAAGTTTTATCGATATATAGATGAAATAACTAACCTTGCACAACAAAAAGGTGTGCCAGTAATTTTTAATGCGGTTGGGGTAGAAGGGTTTGATGAAAATAATGATAATTGTATGAGATTACGTCATGCTATTAATAGGGCATGTGTAAAGCAAATTACAACTAGAGATGATATTGATTTATTGCGAGAGAAATATATTTATAATAATATATGTACTCAGAAAGTTGCTGATTCGGCTGTTTGGACTCCTGAAGTATATGGGATTAAAAAAAATGATAACAATATAATTGGGTTGGGCGTTATTCGTGAAGGGATTTTCAAGTCAAATGGTATAGATTTAGGCTTAAGTGAATTATTAGAACTTTGGAGTAGTATTATTCAGGAATTGGAATTACAGGGAGAGAAATGGCAGATATTCACTACTGGTTGGCCATCTGATATGAAATTTGCAATTAATTTAATGAAGTATATTGGCAGAGAAGCTGAAATAGAAACTAAAGTAGTGAAACGACCGATAAAAGCTCAAGAACTTGTTAGTACTATCTCGAATTATAAATGTATTATTGCTGGAAGGCTTCATGCTAATATTATTTCCTATTCATTAAATATTCCGTCTATTGGGATAGTATGGAATGACAAATGTACTTTCTGGGGTAATAATATTGGATTTCCTGCAAGGTTCTTTAAGCATGACAATTTTGATGGCAAACTGATAGTGAATGAATGCCTAAATGCTATTAAGGTAGGATATCACGCTGAGCATAGAAATAGTTATAGAATGACGGTATATAATTCGTTAAAGCAATATCTTAAACGGTTTCTTAATATAAGTACGAATATGTAGTGATGCTAGGGGGACAATTTATGAAATTTGCAATTCTTACATATGCAAAACGACCAATGAGTTCTAAAGGAAAGAATAGGTTAAATATTGGAGACCCAATTCAAACATATGCGATGAGAAATATATATAATATCATGGGGATAAGCGAGCATGATTTGATAGAGATTAGTAGATATCACGCAAAGAACTATGATGGCGAATATGCATTACTTCCTTATAATTGTTTTAATAGAATTTATAATCAATTAGGTCATCCATATGGAAGTCTGCCTTTATCTGCAAAAATAGTTCCGGTTTTTGTAAGTTTTCATCTTCATTCTCGGTATATAGATGGGTCAATACAGAATAATTTAAGGGCATATCAGCCTATTGGCTGTCGAGATGAAGAAACTCTAATGAATATGAGACAATATGGTATTACTGCGTATTTATCGGGATGTATTACAGCGTTGTTACCTAAAAGGCAGAATACGCCCCAAATACCTAAAACTTTTTTTGTAGATATACCACAAAGTCTTGTGAAGTACATTCCGCAGGAATTGATGGAGAATTCAGAATTCATAGAACATCAAATAGATTTTCCGAGAAGTTCAGATTCTGAGTTTATGACAGATGAGGAATATGAGCGATTTTATACTGCTGGTGTTAAACAACTAGAAAAATATAAAGAAGAGGCAACTCTAGTAGTAACTTCTCGACTACATGCTGCTACTCCTTGTATGGCAATGGGTATACCTGTTATTCTTGTTAGTGACAATTTTGATGGACGCTTTTCATGGATTGATAAGTATTTGCCCTTATACACTCCAGACAGATTTCATGATATTGATTGGACTCCTTGTGCTGTTGAATATGAAGCTAATAAAATAACTATGACAAATATCTTTATTAATCAAATAGAAAATGCATATAAAATGAATAAAGATATTTATAACGTAAGCTCATATTATGAAAATCGAAAAAGATACAAGTATAATTCAGGACTTATTGATGCATTGAATAAGCTTCCCTTTTCAGGCAATAAAGGAATAAAATATGCGATATGGGGTTTAGTTACGCTTGCTCAAACTCTCAAGAATGTAATTACTGATGAAAAGGAATGGGAACTTGTAACTTATGTTGATAAAACTGTAGATGGGAATTTCGAAGGGATGCATATCGTTAAACCGGAGCAGATTGAACAACTAGATCAAGATATCATATATTTCGTAATTCCAGAAACAGCTCATCATGATGCAAGTAAATTATTAACAAGTTTAGGTCGTAAATTCGTATTAGTGAACAAAACGCATATGAAATATCATGAATGAAGATATTACCGTTATTTCCGAAAATAAAAATAGAAGATGTGCATAATTTCATTAACTGTATAAGCTGTTTAGTTCTATTATTTTTTATAGAACAAGCAGTTTTTTTGGGTAATTTCGCCAAAAGCCTCAGGATATATACTTTCTTTAGGACAAAAATAATTTATTATTAATAGGAATATTTTGATGGCATATATATAATGGGGAAAATAGATACTTGAAGAAAAGGAAGATATAAATAATAGCACGAATAGTAGGGAGGTTTTATATGTTTGATTTACATGGTCGTGTCGCAGTAGTTACTGGGGCTTCATCTGGGTTAGGGTTACAAATGGCAACTGGTTTTGCAAAACAAGGTGCAGACTTGGTTATTATGGCTAGAAGAATTGAGAGGTTAGAAAAAGTAGCTGAAGATATCAGAACTTTAGGTGTCAGATGCTTACCTATTCAATGTGATGTTACTGATACGGATGCAGTAAATAAAGCCGCTGAAGAAGCGAACAAATTCTATGGGAAAGTTGATATTCTAGTCAACAATGCTGGTGCATCTAAGAATGCTGGCGTACTTGATATGACTGATGAAGAATGGGATTTTACATTGCAGGCAGATTTGACAAGTGTTTTTAAGGTAACTAGGGCATTCGCCAAATATATGGTTGAAAAGAGATATGGAAGGATTATCAATATTGCTTCTATTTATGGGCAAGTTGGTAATACAGCGATGGATACAGTTGCATATCACTCTTCAAAAGGCGGCGTTATTAACTTTACTAGAGCAGTTGCTGCTGAATTAGCTAAGTATAATATAACCTGTAATACAATCAGCCCTGGATATTTTGAAACGGAATTAACTGCAGATACTTTAAAGACTGAAGCATTTACTAAGTTCATGGAAGCCACAGTTCCTCTTAGGCGCTATGGTTATGAAGGAGAATTGAATCCTGCCGCTATATTTCTAGCAAGTGATGAGGCTTCATATATCACTGGACAGAACATAAAAGTAGATGGTGGATATACATCGGTTTAATTGCTTACTTTAGTGTATAATAGAAGCTGAAGCTAAGTAGATGAAAGAGGCTCTGGAGAAAACCATATGTTTACAATTCGTAATGTTATTTTACAAGATAAACAGGGAATATATAGCCTAATTGATGCTGTTAACGAGCATGATCAATTGGGTTATTCGCTTAATGATGAATGGTTCGATTATGTGATTAAAGAAGCAGGAGAGCATATTTTTGTTGCAGTTGATAGTTTAGTCGGTGGCATTGCTGCCATTGCAACCTGCATGATTGACCATGTAGGTAAAGAGGTTGCTCAAATAAATATAATTGTGCATCCGGAATATCGAGAGCAAGGGATTGGGACGTCTTTATACAATAAAGTTATTAAACACCTTACTAGTTATACTGCAGATAGTAATGCTGGGGATACTTATGGAACAGATAATTATGCCATAGCTAGGTTAGAAGCAATTGTGAAGAAGCGATTGACTAATTCATTAAGGTTTGTCAAGAAGCGAGGATTTAAGCCATATATTTATTCGTGGGAGCTACAATTAGATTTAACTACTAATAATTTAACTGGTAATAGCTTAGTTGATAGCAAATATCATTTACGACTAGCGGCTGATAACGACAGTGAAGAATACATACATATGATGCAGGAATGTTTTGGACATCAGGTTGATGATGGTCATTATAGACAGATGTTTGCCGACTCATCTGTTAAGCTGCTTTTTCTTTTGGATCAATCACAAATAGTTGGCATGATATCTATCCAATATCGTGATAATGTATCGACAGGCTATTTATTCGATATTGCGATTAAAGAGCAGTATCGTGGACAAGGACTTGGAAGTTTTATGATTAGTCAAGCGATTAATATTATTAAGAAGCATAATATGCAAAAAGCATCGTTAGTGGTTGACGGAGCGAATAAAAAGGCGTTGTCGCTATATGAAAAGCTAGGTTTTCACGTTGTAGACGAAGATATTATTATGGTGAAATATGATATACTAAAGGTGTAGCTAAAGGGATTTATGTCTGGTAGAATTTAAGTTCGTATGAAATAGGGGGGAAGAATATGTATTATAATCGGAATTACTATATGCAAGAGTTAGATAGTATAAAAGAGCAAATAGTGAGTAATTATCAACCTGATAAAATAATTCTGTTCGGATCCTTAGCAAGGGGAGTAGTTCATAAGAATAGTGATATAGATTTATGTGTCATTAAAGACACTATAGACAAAAGAAAGTTACAAAGAGATATTAGCATGCATGTGGACAGCAATAAGCCATTTGATATCATAGTGTATACTCCAAAGGAGTGGGACGATTTATCACTAGATAAATCAAGGATTGCATATATAGTTTCTAAGGAGGGTAAGACAATATATGATAGATTCAAAGAGGCATAGAGATTGGCTCGATAAGGCTGCCAAAGACATTAACTCTGCGAAAGTACTTAAAGAGCATGATTGTGGTAATGATGTTGTTGCTTTCCATTGTCAACAAGCAATCGAAAAAATACTAAAAGCATATATTATATTTAATACAGGATTTATTATCAGTAGTCATAGTTTAATATTTTTATGTAAAGAAGCAAGTAAATTTAATGTCTCTTTGAGGACTTATATAAAAGATTGTGCTTTTGTAAATCAGTTTTATATTGAAACAAGATACCCGGCAGATGATCCGCTAATAGTAACTGATGAAGAAGCTGGTGAGTGTATTTCTATAGCATCTACCATATATGAACATATACATAAGCTGATTGATTAGTAGCTTATTATTTGAGTAGAGCATAATTTACAATAGTTAAAGATCATTAAAATTAGTAGGTGAGCTAATGGCATATGATATTTGTAATGTTTGTGGTAAGTTTTTTTCGAAGGATGGCAGTATATCTTGCCCGGAATGTAGGGAAAAGGATATGGTTGAATTTGAGAAGCTTCGGAATTTAGTTAAACAAAATCCAGGCATGATGGTGTTTGAAGCTTCAAACATCACAGGTATTCCTGTCAGTACAATTATGCGTTTTGTGAAGGAGCGCAGGATATACATTTCCAATGATAGTAAAGATTCAGGTAAGATTTATTTTCGAGATAAGTAGAGGGAAGGTAGCTAATTTATGCAGGTTATTGTGTCTCATATAAATCTAGACTTTGATGGCTTGGCATCTATGTTAGCTGCTAAAAAGCTATATCCTAAGGCGAAGATGGTGCTGCCCGAGAAGCTGAGTATTTCAGTGCAGCAGTTTTTGGCTATTTATAGGGATGCTATTGAATTATATGCACCTAAGCAAATTGACTGGAACTCAGTAAAGCATGTAATTATGGTGGATATTGCAAACCTTGAACGTATCGGAAATTTCAGCAAGCAGTTATTAACAGACGAGCTTTTGCCAAGGGATGACATTAAGTTTACTGTGTATGACCATCACCAGCCTAGTGAAGCTGATATTAAATCAGATGCTGGCAATGTTGAGGTTTTGGGTGCGACAGTGACAATGCTTATAGAGGAAATTAGGCGTCAAGAGATATCTGTTTCAGCTTTTGAAGCAACTGTTATGGCGCTAGGAATATATACTGATACGGGTTCGTTTACATATTTGGGTACGACTGCTAGGGATTTAGAGGCTGCAAGCTTTCTGCTAAGGCAAGGGGCTAATCTTGCTACGGTTGCCAGCTTTGGCGATCGTCCATTACTTGATGAGCAGCAACGGATTTTAAATGCATTATTATTAAATGTTACTGAGTATCATATTCAAGGGATTGACGTGCTTATTAGCTGGCATCGTCAGGAGGAATTTCAGGGCGGATTAGCAATTCTTGCCCGTAAGCTGATAGATATTACAGGTGCACACGCAGCTTTTATTATTGTAGAAATGGCAAAAAAGGTTTTTATTATCGGACGTTCAAGTACTGACCGAATAAATGTATTGCCTATTATCACGGAATATTATGGCGGAGGGCACACCAAGGCGGCATCTGCAACAGTTAAAGATGGAGACTTAATGGCAATACTTGAAACTGTTAAGGGTAAGTTAGCTGAGATCGTTATGCCTGCTGTAATTGCTAGGCAGATGATGACTACACCTGTGAAAACAATTGCACCAACGACTGTTATTGAGGATGCTGCCAAAATAATGTTGCGCTATGGGCATACTGGCTTTCCGGTACTTGAAGATGATCGTTTAGTAGGTATAATATCTAGGCGAGACTTAGATAAGGCGACACATCATGGATTAGGACATGCCCCAGTGAAAGGATTCATGAGTAAGGATGTTGTGACTATCAAGCCCGACACTAGCTTGGAAGAAATACAGAATATTATGATAGAGCATAATGTGGGAAGAATGCCAGTAGTAGATGGCGGGCAGTTAGTGGGGATTGTCACTCGCACTGATGTGGTTGAATTTCTGCATGGCAAAACTGAACGG
>Ga0265293_10007852_pt1 | contig 16191 bp, 11 predicted proteins | sample Munlanlewell138R_FD_192505 | JGI IMG/M metagenome (GOLD analysis project Ga0265293, IMG submission 192505) | Leachate microbial communities from a municipal landfill in Southern Ontario, Canada - Leachate well 138R | ecosystem: Engineered > Solid waste > Landfill > Unclassified | place: Canada...
ACCCATAATCTCGTATGCACAAATTAATAAAAATACTTGAAAAATCTGGCAGTAATAGTTGAGAAATTTCTCAACAATTTCTTCCAGATTTTTTGAAAATATACAGTTTTTTGTGTTTGGGCGAACACATAGGTTAGCCCCTACATATGTTGTCGTGATTGATAATTGCTTGGTTTATTTTGTTGTCTAAAGTACATTAATTTAGATTCTTAGCAAAAAACCTTTAATTATCATTAACAATAACTGAAAAAAAATGTTTTTTATATTGACAGTTTGTGAACAAGTTGTATTATTATTATAAAAAGAAAGGAGTTAGGTATGTTTCAAAAGAGTATCAAACACAAAATTGTTGGATATTTTTCAATCACTGTATTGCTTATTTTTATTGCTTTGTTTTCGTACATTATTTATCAGGTCTATTCATCTCAAGTTGCTCTTTCTTACGAAGGTGCTGACGAGTTGACACAAAAATATTGCAATCAAATTGATTCAGATTTCAACAACAGCTTTACTTTTATTGAATCAATCAAACATTATGTGGAGTTTGGGGGCGTGCAAGACAGAAAGCTGGTTATGTCTTATTTGGAAAAAATGGTAAAGTTAGACAACCTGTTTCAAGGCTTATATCTTGTGTATGAACGCAATGGTTTTGATGGTGAGGATGCACAATATGCCTACAGAGAAGATCTTGGATCAAACAATCAATGGGGTCAGTTTCAACCATGGCTGATAATTGAGAATAGCGAAGTAATAAAGGGAGATACTTCAAGAGATAATACTGGTGATGATTTTTATATCGATGCAAAAAAAGAAGACGGAAGATTACTTCACGAACCTTATGTAGATGAGGACATCGGTGTCTTAATGACATCTTTAACATTCCCTATCAAAAAGAACAACCATTTCGTAGGCGTTGCAGGAGGGGATATAACCTTAGATAACATTAATGTTTTGATATCGCAAATTAAAATATTTAACACAGGTTATGCTTTTCTATTAAGTAATAATGGAACATTCTTATCATATCCCCAAAAAAAGTTTATTGGAGAAAAAACACTTGAAGAGTATTCTAAAGAAATTAATAATTCTAAACTTTCTGACCTATCAAAAGAAGTATTAAATGGCAAAAGCGGTAGGGTTCAGATTAAAGATCCTATTATTGGTAAAAACGCAATTTATGTTTATCATCCTGTGGGAAGTACTGGCTGGTCAATGGTTTCAGTTATACCAAAAGGCGAAATGCTGAAAGATTTATATTCACTTATAACTGGTATGATTATAATTGCGGTGATTGCAATTATTCTCTTTATTTTTATATCTTTAACACTTGCCTCTTCAATTTCTAAACCGATTATTAACACTACCATTGCTTTAGAAAGACTTGCTCAAGGTGAGGGAGATCTTACTCAAAGAATGAAGATCGAAAGCGAAGACGAAATCGGAGAAATGAGCACATGGTTCAACAAATTCCTCGATAATATGCAAAAAATGATCAAGGATATAGTGCTCATCAATCAGGCTCTATTAAAAGAATCAGAAACTCTTACAGAATCTGCCAACACTGTCAGTGCCAGTGCCACAGAGATGAGTACACAAGTAGATGTTGTCTCCACAGCTTCTATAGAAATATCATCAAATGCAAATACTATTGCTTCCGCTTCAGAACAGGCTTCCACAAACGTCACAATTGTGGCAAATTCATCTGAATTAATGTCAAACGATGTCAATACCGTTGCTGCAGCAGCAGAACAAGCATCCACAAATGTTGAGCATGTCTCCACTGAAGTAAATCAAGTAAACACAAATATCCAAGAGATTACAGTGCAGATTGATGCAGTTGTGCATAATGTTCAATCATCAGCCGCAGCTATCGAAGAGATGAGTACATCGCTTGCTGAAGTTGCAAGAAATACCCAAGACGCAAGTATGATCTCAGGAAAAGCAAACAAACAAGCTGCTGATACAAACGATTTAATGTTAAAACTTCAATCTGCCTCTGCTGAAATCGGCAAAATAGTGCAAGTGATCAATGATATTGCAGATCAAACCAATATGTTGGCTCTCAATGCTACTATTGAAGCGGCTTCTGCAGGAGAAGCAGGCAAAGGCTTTGCCGTTGTAGCAAATGAAGTTAAAGAACTTGCAAAACAAACTGGCGATGCAACTGGCCGCATTGCAAATCAAGTTGAAGACATACAACAAGCAACCTCGCAAGCTGTTAGCTCAATACAAGATGTGGCAAGAGTGATCAAAGAACTGAACGAAATTAATACAAACGTCGCAGCAAATGCAGAAGAACAATCTGTAACTGTCAACGAGATAGCAAAGAATATCGCCAATGCAGCAGATAGCTCACGTAAAGTCGGCGAATATAGCCGTAATGTAAGTATATCAGTTGAAGAAATAAGCAGAAATATCAACGAAGCAGGGCAAGGCGTCAACGAGATAGCAAAGAACTCTGCAAACGTTGCTAATGCTGCTTGTGAGGTTTCGAGAAACAGTTGTGAAGCCGCTGAAGGCGTCGCAGATATTGCCAGAAATACTGTTGAAATCACTCATGGTATCAACGAAATAACAAGCAATTTAACTGGTATTGCCGAAGCAGCACAGAGCACAGCCCAAGAATCAGAAGGACTTAATAACGCAGCTATTGGTCTTAAAAAACTATCTGACGAACTCAACGTCATGGTGGGAAGATTCATAGTTTAAAACAATAAAATTAAACAGCCGCAGTATCAACTGCGGCTTTTTTGTATTAATAATACTGATTATAAACAAGTTGTTTTTATAGCTATTTATCTTCAGCACAGGGCATCAGAATAGTAAATATCGTTCCTTTACCTACTTCTGATTCCACTTCAATACTGCCCTGATGCATCTCGATCAGCTTTTTTGACATGTATAAACCCAGACCAATTGTCGCCTCGCCATCAGTGCCTCGTCTTTTTGCAAAGGTAAATTTATCAAAAATATGATCTAACATCTCTGCTTTAATCCCAATGCCATTATCCTTAATTACAACTTTAAAAAGCTTGTCTTCCCTATTGACACTGATAATAATTTTGCCATGGCAAGGTGTGAACTTGATAGCATTGAAAATAATATTGCTAATTGCTTGCCAAAATCGACTTGTATCTATATTTGCATTGATATTATCTGTTGCAAGAATCAGCTCAATTTCTATATTTTTCTTGTGAGCAGGTATTTCAACTAAGCTCATGAAGCTCTGAAACAAGTCATTAACAGGCACAATACTCCTATCCAGTTTGAATTCGTGGGACTCTAAAATGCTAACTTCTAACAGCTCTTTTAACAGCTTCAGTGCATTGGCAGAGGATTGTTGGATGGCATCAATATAAGAATTATATTTTTCATCCGTATTTTCAAGTTTAAACATCTCAGTTATTGTCGATATTGCCCCAATATAGTTTCTCAAATCATGAGAGATAGTTGCAAAAATTGTATTTCTTGTTTCATTTAACTGCAAAAGCTCTGTATTTGTTTTGTCTAAATGTTCTTTTTGTGCTTCAATTTCGCTTATAAGCTGTGCCAACTCTTCATTTCTTTGTCTGTATAGATTACTTTGCTCTTCTTTTTCTTTAACCAACATGTTTGTCTTGATAGTTTTCATGCGTTCATTTATTTGATCTTCAAAATCCTGTTTTTGATATTCAAGTAATTCCTGGCTTGTTTTATAGGCTTCTTGATAGTCTCCAGTTGCAACATAATACTTGGTAACTTCCTTTAAATATCTCTTATATGTACTTCCAATTTTTGAGTATTTTGCAAGCTGTTGAGCATCTTTAAAATAGCTATTTGCTTTGTTTAATTGATTTAATCCTGTATAGATACTGCCAAGATTTGTGTATGCAAGAAACAATGAATAATTATTATCAAGCTCAATTGATAGGGCGATTTGTTTTTCAATATACTTTATAGATTGAACATGATCGCCTTGTTCAACTAATAAACGGGCAAGATTATTTGCAACAATCAACATCCCTCTTTTATGATTATGTTTTTCCCAAATCTTATATGTCTTTTTAAAGTAAGCGAAAGACATACTGGTGTCTGATAACAAGTGCTTTAAGACTGCCATGCTGTTATAGATATGGGCAAGATCCATTTCACTTTCATTTTTTTTGTAAATCTTATAAGCTTTACAATAGTATTCTCGCGACTTTATAGTATCCTTTGTATTTAGATAGAAATTGCCAAGATTAAAATATAATCTCGCTATATAATTTTCATTTTTAGAACTTTTTGCAATCTCCAAACCTTTGTAAAAATGCTCCAAAGCCTTTGAATTGTCATTTTGTTGAGAGTATAAAGTTCCCAAGCTTGAATAGGCTAAAAGCAGCTCTTCACAATCATCTTCTGAATAATATCCGATAGATTTTAAAAGTGCCTCTTCTGATTCCAAATATTTAGCTTGATCTAAATATACTGATCCAATAATCCGATAAGCCTCTGCTTGTCCTTTTTTAAAATCTGCTTCTATTGACTGTTCTAATGCAGTTTTAGCCATGTTTATTGAGTCTTTATACTCTCCTATACTGCAGCTCGATTCTGCTCGTGCCAAAAGATTGCTAATATTGTTAATTATTTTCACTTTTAAACCCTTTGTTTGCTGATTTATTATTACAAATTTATTTTATAAAAACCTCTTTTTTATTATAAAGCAATAATCAAACCAATTCTTAATAAGACAATGAATCTTTACAAATGTCAAGAAAATGACACATTATTGCTATTATTACATTATTTTATCACGTATAATTCAAGATAATAAGCTTATTTCCAAAAAATGATCAATGCCTGGATTATGTATTTTTAACTTTTTTAAACTGATATGTCTTTTTTGTTGACAAAAGCATCAAAAATATAAAAATATCTTTATTCTGTAAAAATAATTATAATAGGATAAAACTAATGGAAGAAAAGAAAAATATTGGCGTGTTTGAAATACTGAACATTCTCGCAATCAGAAAGAAAATGATCTTTTGGGTTACTCTTGTGATGAGTATTGCTGTAGTCATTTTCAGCCTCGTTGTTACCCAAAAATGGACATCAACTGCCGTGGTTCAACCATTGACCAGCTCATCTGGCATAAGCTTAGGCGGTTTAAGCAGCTCTTTGCTCAGCAGTTTTGCTGGAGGATTATCAGGCGGTGCTGAAAGCGAAGGACAAAGACTCATTGCAATTATCAACAGTCGTCCATTTTTGGAAAAGCTTATTGATCAATTCGACTTGACAGCTTACTTTAAATTAAAAGGACAAACTGATGATATTCACAGACTTAGAGATGCAACAATCCTTGCGATCAAACAAAATATGCTCTCAGTTGGGTACAATCCAGAAACTGGCTTCTTGACTGTCAGTATTGAAAGTAAAGAAAGAGAATTGTCTCCAATCATAGCAAACTATATTATCGAAGAATTGGACAGATACAATAAATATGATAGGCTGACAAAAGCAAAAGAATCCAGAATTACTCTGGAAAACAGGCTTGTACAAATAAACCAAGATATCGATTCTTTAATGACAAATATGAAGGTTTTCCAACAAAAATATAATGTCTTAAATATTGAAGAGCAAACAAAATCCCTTGTTAATGAATATGTTAAGCTTGAATCAGAAAGAGTAAAAAGGGAAATTAGTTACGATATACTCAAATCCAGTATGAGTGACAATGACCCTCGTCTTGAAAGTCTACAAGATGAAATGCAATCAATTAATAATGCTATCAGCAAACTTGAAGGCACAACAAAAGATAGCAATAATAAATATATCATCGCCTTAGATAATATACCTGATATTATGAAGCAATACCTACCTATGGCTGCAAATCTCGAAGTGTATAAAAAAATATATGAATTTATCTACCCACAACTCGAACTGGCAAAGCTCGAAGAATCTCGAGGTACTACAACTCTAAATATCATTGAAGAAGCAGTACCAGCTGGATTGAGAACTTTCCCACGTCGTGGCTTTTTATGTGTCATTGTCTTTTTTGTAACGCTTATTTCTATCTCCATTTATGCAATTTTCCTACATAAAGCTCAAGAATACTTTGCTATAGAAGAAAATAAAAATATGATACGTGAACTGAGGAAGAATCTTTTTGGAAAATAAGCATTCTCTTATTTTTATCTCATATTGCTTATTAGTTTTAGTCTTTTCTTATCTATTTGACATTCCACTGACATATATAAGTGCTCTCATCATTGCACCCAGCTTGCTGTTGATGTTTGTCATTGATATAGAAAATAATATACTATATCTGTTGACTTTTACAGTCTTTTTCTACAGATATTTTCAATACAAACTCATCTCCACAATCAGCTTTGCCATTATTATCATCTTCTTATACTATCTTATCAATGGAGGCTTTCACTTTAGAGGAATAGCAAAAGGTATAAAAGCCTACGCTATTGCATTTATCGTCTCTTTTATGATTTCTTTTGCCTTTGCCAGATACAAAATGCTCAGTATTCATTGGCTATTTGTCATACTGCAATACATTGTACTCTTTATAATTTTAACAGCAAACTTTGACTTAGAAAAGATCAATAAGCTCTTTTACAGTCTGTTGATTCCCTATGCATTTACGCTCCTGGTAGGCTTTGCACAAATGGCTGGAATGGGCTTGGATGCACGCATTTATGGACTTTATAATAACTCAAATGTCTATGGTGCAACCCTCACATTCTTCGTCCTCTTGAGCATCTATCTCTATAATTGCTCAAAAACAACTCTCTTTAAAATCATTGCCCTGTTCTTGATCCTGTTTGGCTCTATCCAAGTAATATTTGCTTATTCAAGAGGTGCACAGCTTGGCTTCATAGCCTCATTAGCTTCCTATATCGTACTCAAAAACTTAAAAAGCAAAAAGCGTTTGATAACTGCTATGATAGCCTTTGCTTTAGTCTTTATCATCATCATAGTCGCATTCCCAAGTACATACACACGTTTCTTAAGCTTAGATGTAAAAAAAGCAACATTCTCAGAGCTCGATAGATTGAGTATTTGGTACTCCTCAGTTGAGCTATTCAAACAAAAGCCCATCTATGGAATAGGACTCAATAATTTCCAAAACTTATACAAGAAATATCATTTAGCCAGCAAAATATACCCCGACAGAGTCGTTACTCATCTACACTCACATAATCTGATTCTCAATATCCTATCTGCTCAAGGACTCATAGGCTTAGCCACATACATCATCTTTTTATGGTATTTTATAAAACTCTTATTTATAGATTTTAACCACAAAGACCCCAAAAATAATAGCCCAAATAAAGTGGACAAAGACTTTGAGCTCTGGACTTTTGTCCTCAGTTTTTTTGTCTATTATATTGTACACGGAATGTTTGACGTTATCTGGACCGTCTTTGGCAGACATCGAAATCACCTCTTTTTCTTTCTCTGGCTTGCCTGCGTAAACTATTTATTAGTCAAAAAAATAGAGGCTAAAAACAGATGAAACACCACTTTATGAAGTTTTTCCAGCACTCTATGATTTACGGAATGAGCAATATTCTCTCGCGTACTGTAACCTTCTTCTTGCTTCCAATCTATCTTGCACACTTAACTGCAGCCGATTATGGCGTGTTAGAAATCAGCAATACTTTTTTCTCTTTACTACTCGTTATCATCATGTTAAATGTCGATTCTGGCTTGTTCAAACTCTTTTATGACAAAGATACAGAGTTTTCCCAAGAAGACAAAGTTGGCACAGCTTTCTCTTTCTATTTTGTCTATGGTATCACTGTTTCTGCGATATTTATTTTCTTATCACCATACATTTCTCAGTTAATATTTGGCTCAAAGTACTATTCGTATATTACTATTTTAGTTGTCTTATCATCGTTTTTTCAAGGTTTAGTCCAGCTTTTCCTATCCGTGTATAGAATGAAAGAAAAGCCTTTTTTATATTGTGCTTTCAATATAGCTCTCACGATTTTACTCGCCTTATTAAATATCTTATTTGTCGTTAAATTCCAAAGAAATTATCAAGGCGTACGCGAAGCCTCTGTAATCGGTATCTTCTCTATTGCCTTCATCTTATTTATCATAAATTACAGATATAAATTCAAAATACACACTCAAATTATCAGAAGAATCTTAAACCTATCTATTCCTCTTGCAGGCAGCGGTTTAGCAAGCTGGCTCTTAAATCTCACCGACCGCTATATGATGCGTATTCTTTTGCCTGAAGCCTCTGCCTTTGCAGAAATCGGCGTCTATTCTCTCTCATCAAAATATGCCTCAATCATGCAATTGCTCGTTGTTACTCCGTTTATGATGGCATGGAGTGCCCTCATGTTTACTTATCAATACGAAGATAATGCCAAAGATATCTATGCTCGTGTCCTCGATATTTTCGTCGCTGCAAGCGTTGTCTTATATGTTATTTCCAGTATTTTTGGCAAATTTATCTTAAATATCCTCACCAGCAATCCCGACTTCTCACAAGCATACACAATCATCCCAATATTATCTCTATCATTTTTAAGTTATGGCTATTATATGGTCTTTACTGTGGGCGTAACTCTCGTTGAAAAAACAAAATACATGATGTACAGCAATCTTGTCGGTGCCGCTATAAACATAGCCATGAACCTATTTTTAATACCTTTACTTGGCTTCAGAGGTGCAGCAATCAGCAGCCTCTCAGCAAATATCATCCGCGTAGCTTTCTTATATATTTTCAGCCAAAAGAAATATTATATCCCCTACAAAATATTCAGAAATGCACTTATTATCGTCGCTGGTTTTATAAGCAGTATTCTTGGATTACTTTATCTTGACAATTTTGGGCAAAAACTTATTATGTTCATCATGACTTTGATCTTTATTATAATTATTAGTCCCTTGCCTTTCACACAGCTAATTAAACAGAGAAGAAGAAAATGAAAAAAATAATATTTGTAACAAAAAGCTCTATGCGTTTTGACTCAAGAGTAAAAAAAATATCAAACTCATTACACAATGCTGGTTATGACTTAACTGTCGTTGCAGAAAAGAAATACAAAGATTTATCTTACAAAGAACACGACACATATTTGCTAAAAAGACTATTTACTGTTTCAGGTCTTTATGCCAAAGAAGATTCTTTTAACCCTATTAGTCAAAGCTATAGCACAAAAAAGCGTAAAAGCCTGAAGTCGATAATCAAAAACTGTAAGTTGAGAATCTTAATTATTGTCTTTTTAAATAGAATTATCTGGAACACACTCTGTTTTATTGAATTAGTTAAAAAAAGATATGACTTGATTATCGCTCGCGATCCAAACACGCTCATAGTTACCTATTTAGCAAGCATTATTACCAGAAAACCCGTCTTTTATGAATGCCATGAAATATGGTCAAGCTCCAATCTCTATCTCAATTCATCCCGCTTTATGCAATGGGTTTGGGATACTGCAGAAAAGCTTATCACTCCAAAATTAGATTGCGTGCTCATCACCACAGAAACAAAGAAGAGGATTATGGAAGAAAAGTTCAATATCAGCGGCGTGGTCGTGCTCCGACATACCTTACCTCTATACGAACTAAAACAAGATGAAATATGCGATCTACATGCCGAATTTGACATACCAAAGACAAATAAAATCCTCATCTATCATGGTCAAGTCAGCCGTATCAGAGGCGTATTTGACTTAGTTGAGGCAGCACGTTCATTAGCAAATGTAAGCGTCGTCTTCATGGGTATGGGCAATGATATTGTCGAACTGGCAAACTATATTGAAGATGAGCAAATCAATAATGTTTTTTTCAAAAAACCTGTGCCACCAGAACAAGTCGTGCCAAGTATTGCAGGTGCTGATATAGGCGTGCAACCTTTCCACTACACAGAAAATATATATTCAGAAACCTCAAACAAACTCTTCGAATGCATGATGGCAGAGCTTGCCTGCATAGGCATCTCATTCCCTGAAATAAAAGCCGTTATCGAGGGCAAACAAATCGGTTTATGCTACGAATCAGGCAATGTCGATATGTTACGCAAGCAGATCGAATTACTCACCACAGACGAAGAATTATTAGCCAAATCAAAGGCAAATTCAAAGAAATATAAACGTGAATTTACTTGGGAAGAAGACGAAAAGATACTATTAGAGAGAGTATATGAAACTATTGGTAATTAGCTTTAACTTTGCTCCATATAACGTAACAGGCAGCTTTAGAATCCTAAAGCTCGTTAAGTATATGCCAAAATTTGGGATAGAACCCATCGTTATTACTGCTGATCAGGGTTCTCACCATATCAATGAAAAGCTTAACCAAGACATACCAAAAGAGGCGAAAATCTATCGCCTAAAGAGCTTTTTCCCCGACGCTCAAGAGACATATAGCAAAAAGACTTATCTATACAGTGGCAATAAATCAAGTCTACTCAAAAAGTCTGTGCGACTAATCAAAGACTTATTTTTTTCACCTGATGTACAAATCACTTGGGTATGGCGACATCTCTCAAAAATATCACGTATCATCAAAAGAGAAAAAGTAAATACTGTGCTCATTACTGGTGCTCCTTTCTCGCTTTTTGTTGCAGGATACTATCTCAAAAAACGCAATAAAATAAATCTTATTCTCGATTATCGTGATTGCTGGCAAGAAGATCTGGGTCAAAAAGCACAGAGTCAGATTAGACAATATCTCAATAAAGTATGGGAGAATAAAGTTTTAAATAACACAGATGCTGTCATAGCTACCACACAAAAAATACTCGATATCACCTGCAAAAATCATCAGATACCAACCTGCAAGGTAATTCCCACAGGCTTTGATCCACAAGACTTTGCCAGTCAAACAGATACTGAAACAACAAACAACGACGTCTTTACCTTCTTCTACAGTGGCAATTTCAAACCAAATACCGATGTCTATGACCCTCAAATTCTCTTAAAAACTCTCGCACAAATCTCAAGACCTATCAAGCTCATAGTCTGTGCCCATGTATTGGATGAAATAAAAGCCGAATATACAAAGAAATACCCATTTATTGATTTCAGAGGATTCATTCCTCGTACAGACTTGTTTAAATTAGCACAAAAAGCTGATGCCTTCATCCACTTTTACTATCCAAATAAATTAAAAGATACGATTTCTTTTAAACTTTTCGAATACAGTCAATACAAAAAACCTATCATTTCCATAAATACTCAACAATCTGAAGTTGCTAATTTCTTAATCTCAAGCAATATAGGCTTTTCATGCGAAAATGATAATGAAACAGAAATACTCAATTGCTTTGAAAGAGTAATGAATCTCGAGCCCAAAACATTCGTAAACAACATAAAAATCAATGAAATAGAAAAGTATAATCTAAACAATACCTGCAACGAGCTTTGCAGAATAATAAAGGGGTTTGCATAATTATGAAAAACAAAAAAATACTCATCAGTCATTCTTTTGGTATAGGCGATATTATCATGGCTATACCTATGCTGAAATATCTCAAAAACACTTATCCAGACTATCAAATCGACCTTTTCACAACCAATAAAGCTGTTGCAGATATCATGACAAATCAGCCTTATTTTAAAAATATCTATTATTCTAAACGCAATCCCTTGAGTCTTTTGAAAAAGATCTTCTCATTAAGATGGAAAAAATACGATTTTTATATTGTTACAGCTGTTAGCAAAGCCAGCAAAACTTTCAAGCATGGCATAATTAGTTGTTTGATTAATGCAAAACAACGTATCGGTGAATACATTAAAAGACCAATGCTTCTCTACACAAAGAAGCAAAAGTTTTCTCAAGAGACTCACAAAGTTTTATCAAACATAAATCTCGCAAGGCTTATTGGAGATCAAGCACCTATAGATACAACAGATATCTATCCAGAGCTCTTTTTAGATGAAAAAACAGAAGAGTTTGGTAGAAATTGGTATGCTCAACGTAAAATGATGCCAAACCGCACTTTGATTGTTCATATTGGCTCCAGTAGCGGTGGCAAACATAGACGCTGGGATCGAGAACGATTTAAAACTCTCATCTTTGAGCTAAAAAAGCATGGCTGGTTTACTGTAATTGTCTCAGGTGCTGATGAATTAGAAGAGTCAACTGAATTGGCTAAAGAAACTGTCTCACGCTTACTCAGCAATCAGACTCTTTTAGAGGTTTACTCAGTCATGAAAAGAGCACACGCCTTTATCAATGCCGATTCTGGGCTAAGTCATCTCGCCTCTGCTGCAAATATCAAAGTATTCTCTCTATTTGGTCCTGGTGATGAAAGAAAAACTGCACCTTTTGCTAAAGAATCGTATATTATCAGAAACCACGAAAGCTCTTGCCAACGTTGCCTTTACCCCCATAAAAAATGCACAATGGAATGTCTATTAAGCTTGAGCACAGAATATGTGTATGAACAGATATTACCGAGACTACAAAAGAGTTAATTATGAAAATCTTGTATATCAGTCAATATTGTTACCCTGAAGTGGGTGCCACCTCAAACAGGGCAATGGCAAATGCTCAAAGCCTCAAAGAAAATGGGCATGACGTGACAATACTCACTGAAATGCCTAATCACCCCAAAGGTATTATTTTTGACGGATATAAGGGTAAATTAATAGTGAAAGAAAACATGAAAAGCCTCGATATAATCAGGCTTTGGGTATTTACCAGCCAGATCAAAAACTTTATCACACGCCTCTTATTCTATACTTCTTTTTCTATTACTGGCTCCATTTATATGCTGTTTTCTCGTAAGAAATATGACCTGATTTATGTAAGCTCTCCGCCTCTATTCGTCGCTATTATCGGCTTGTTTATCAAGATGATTTATCCAAAAACAAAGATGATCTTTGAGGTGCGCGATATGTGGCCCGACTCAGCCATCGACTTGGGCGAACTGAAAAATAAATGGCTGATAAAGTTTAGCCTAAAACTCGAACATTTGGCTTATAAAAAGTCAATTGCCATCATCACTGTTACAGAAAACTTGAGGCATAAAATCAGCCAAAAAGGCTTTTCACTAAACAAAATCTACGCTATACCAAATGGCACAGATATGATAGACAATGCGGGAAAAGACTATCTTAGTCCCTATTTAGACCACGCTGAGAAGTTTAAAATCATCTATACAGGAAATCTTGGGATAGCACAAAACCTCACTACTATCCTGGAAGCCGCTGCCATCCTCAAAAACAAAGATATTGCTTTTTACCTAATTGGTGCAGGTCCAGAGGAACAAAAACTGAAAGATATAGCAAAAGAAAATGACTTGGATAATGTGGTATTTACTGGCATTGTGCCCAAAGATGATATCCCTGCTTACTATGCTCATGCACATTGCAGTATTGTCCCACTAAGAAAAATCGCACTCTTTGAATCTGCTATTCCATCAAAAATATTCGATAGTATGGCTCTTGGTTTGCCCGTGCTTGTTGGTGTCGATGGCGAAGCTCAAGAGGTAATCGAGCGATCAAAAGCAGGTATAAATTATGAACCAGAAGATGCACAATCATTGAGCGATGCAATTTTAAATATGTATAATAATAGAGAATTGCTTGCTGAATTTAGTGCAAATGGAATCAACTTTGTCAAAGAAAATTATGACCGTAGAGTCTTAGCACAAAAAATTGAAGGTATTATTAATAAACACATTAGTGATTGATAAGCAAAAAGAAGGATAATAAAAATGAAAAAAACAATTTTTATCTCAATGCATTTCTACCCAAAAGAGGGTGGAGTTGAAACATTTTTAAAGGAAGTTGCAAAAGCTTGGGGACGTGATGAAGCTGAAGTATGGGCAAGTAAACAGCCAGATACTCCAGACGAGATGAAAAGGCCCCTCTCTATTTTGAGGTTTGATTGGGGAAATGGCTCACACAGAGATAGTGTAAGAAAATTCTTTTGGCTCTTTTTTAATTCAAAGCATAAACTCGCTTATATAAAATATGTGTTTTTATTATTCATTAATAGAATTATGCTGCAAAACTGCACACCATTTATTTATGACTCAGTGCCCACCTTTATGGGATATTACAAAAGAAATAAAAGCCTAATAATGCAATGCTCTATGGCTATTTACACAGGGGTAATTGGACTATTTTATAAACTAATGTTTGGCGTGCCTTTCGTTGTCTATGCACATGGCTCTGAGCTTATCTATTATTCTCGGAAGAAAAACCAAAATATGATGCTCAAATTTGTATTAAAAAAAGCAGACCTAATTATCAGTAATAGCCAATTTACTACTGATTTGCTCATCTCTAAAGGTGCGAAACAAGATAAAATATTCAAAACTCTACTGGGTGCTAATACAAAAATGTTCTTTCCAAAAGATACTCAGACAATGATTAAGCAGAGATATAATATACCTGAAAATCATAAGATACTGCTCACAGTCTCGCATCTTGTTCCACGTAAGGGCATGGATATGGTGATCAAATCTTTACCAAATATTCTGGAAAGCGTACCAAATGTAACTTATCTGATTGGTGGTCGCGGTGAATATCTAAAAACTTTAAAGACTCTCGTCGATAAGCTTGAATTGCACGACCATGTCAAGTTTCTGGGCTTTATCAAAGATGAGGATATGAACGATATCTTCAATGCTGCCGATATATTTATCATGCCAAATAGAATGGAAGATTATGATGTTGAAGGCTTTGGCATTGTCTTTGCCGATGCTGCGGCTTGTGCAAAAGCCACTATTGCTGGAAATTCGGGCGGTGCTGTCGATGCGATTGTGGACAAAGAAACAGGTTATCTTGTCGATCCCGTCTCAGTAAGAGATATTGTTGACAAATGCGTTACTCTCCTAAAAGATGATGAGATGAGACAACAGATGGGTCAAAATGGCTATGAACGCGTGCAAAAAGAGTTGAATTGGGATGCAGTTAGAAATAAAATATATACAAAATTAAAAGAATTAGACAGGAATGAAAAATAAGAAAAAAGTGCTCTTTATCATTACTCGCCTCACCATAGGCGGCGTTGCAGCACATCTGATTCAAACTGCAAAATATCTCGAAGATAATGGCTATCAGTGCCTGATCATGACAGGTTCAATTGAGGAAAATGATTTGGAAATGATCAGATTCCATAATGATTACACAATCAAACCGCTCTATCTAAAAGAATTACAGAGAGTGATCAACCCCTTTAAAGATCTGATTGCTATACTCAAACTCAATAAAGAGATTAAGAAAATCAAGCCTGATATTGTCCACACTCATACGATGAAGGCTGGACTTGTTGGGCGTATCTCTGCTTGGATTTGTCATGTGCCTCAGATTTATCATACTTATCACGGGCTAAACTTTGAGGGCTATTTTGGCAAAATCCTCTCCTTTGTCTCTATTTATATTGAGAAAATCATGGCAAAACTCAGCACAAAGCTGATTTCTCTCTCGCCTCTTTTAACAAAAGAACTGCTCAAACATAAGATCTGCAAAGCCGATAAGATTGTTGATATACCGCTGGGCTTTGATTTTGTCTTGCCTCAATCTCCAAAGTCTCTACGTCAATTATTTTCTATTTCGCAAGACAAGATCATTGTGGCATCGATTGGCAGATTAGCACGGATCAAGAACCACGAACTATTTATCAAAATTGCCAAACTTGTTTGTGCAAAATCTCCTGATATACAGTTTTTAATTGTTGGAGATGGCGAACGACGTCAAGAATTACAAAACATGATTAATGCTCAAAACTTGCAAAACGATATTATTATTACAGGCTTTTTTAATGACCTTAATAACTATTATCCTGAGATTGACATCAATTTACTTACCTCTCTCAACGAAGGAACGCCTGTTACTATTATGGAGTCTTTTTTCTTTGATATTCTGGTGCTGAGCAGTACTGTGGGCGGAGTCCCTGATATGATCCAAGATGGACATAATGGCTTCTTATTTGACCTCGATAATGCTCAAGCATATGTAGATCGCATTATTGATTTTGCCCAAAACCGTGAGAGATATTCGCATATTCTCTCTAATGCACGCCAGGACTTTAACTCAAAATATACCCTGCAAAGCTCCAGTAAAAAACTACTTGATCTTTACACATGTGCTCGCAACTATCCTTAGTTGCGAATGTAAAAACCAACGTGCTCGCAACTATCCTTAGTTGCGAATGTAAAAAAACAGCAGAAAGTATTTCGATAACTGAGGACAGTTATCAGCACGGTCGTGCTCGCAATTATCCCTAATTGCGAATGTAAAA
>Ga0265293_10007853_pt1 | contig 16191 bp, 13 predicted proteins | sample Munlanlewell138R_FD_192505 | JGI IMG/M metagenome (GOLD analysis project Ga0265293, IMG submission 192505) | Leachate microbial communities from a municipal landfill in Southern Ontario, Canada - Leachate well 138R | ecosystem: Engineered > Solid waste > Landfill > Unclassified | place: Canada...
TTGGTTTTAAGAACTTTATTATGAGTTTTTCATAATAAATAATTTTAGAAAATAACTTAATATTTTTCTAAAAAATCGATTAATAATATAATATTGGGATTTTATATGAATTTTTCAACAGCCTCCACCGGTTTGACCCCCAGATTGTAGATTGCATATTTGATAAATCAAAGACTTACTCCGTTTTTTTTGATTTCTTCTAAAAATCCAGATGGATCATTTCCGTCCAATAATAAAATTGGTTCAATTCTATTATCAATATTTCTTCTTAATCTATACAGATTCAATTCCTGTTCAAGAAAATCACCATAAAAATCCTTTAATATAACTGCTATATCAATATCGCTATTTTCATTATATTTTCCGGTAACAAAAGAACCAAATAAAAAGACTTCAGATCCAGAAATTTTTTCTTTAACCAGTTTAGCATATTCTCTGGCCTTTTCTATAGCTTTGATTTTATCCATTCAAGAAATTCCTTTGTTGATTTTATTAAAAAATCACATTTTTCTTTAGTTAAAGATTTAAACAATTTATCCTTATATGTTGGATATCTTGCTTCAATATTTAATGGATTCAACAAATCCAGTAAATCTTTTTGCTCTTCACTTAAAATTGTATAAATTTCAGATTTTTCAGCTAATAAAATCAAATTATGAACAAAAGGAGGCTGACCTTTTTTTTCTTTTATATAATAAGCCTTTAATATTTTTTCAACACTTTGATGACACATAAAACCAACATATAAATATTTACCGCCATTCAGCATTAAAAGAGCAGTATCAAAATCATATTCAGATAAATCTGTCCAATATCTTATTTTTTCTGTCATATATTAATTATACCATACTCACAAATAAAACGGCAATTATCGGTTACTTCAAAAACCTCAATTCAGAAATCAAGTTTTAACTTTGTTATCATAGTTACTATCCTAGGCCGGGATCTGGTTTTGAACCCGTGAAAAGTGAATAGTGAGTAGTGAAAAGTCATATAGTCGAGAAGTAGAAATATCTTTATTTTGCTTATTATAAATCAGTTTTTGATAGTCATATTATTATTTAATTTCATGTGTTATAATATTTTTAATAATTCAACAGAAGGAAATAATTATGTATAAATTAAAAAATGATTCATTAGATAATAAAAAAAAAAATACAGATGATCCTATATTTATAAACATAAAAACACAGGAAATATGTAAATTAGATACTCCTTCTATAGTAAATAAGAACACTTACAAAATCGAAAAAAATAGCAAAAAATTAACAATAAGTTTATATAAAAACAATGGAGATGATTTTAATTGTTTCTTCCTTAAAATAAAAAAAGAGAAAGATTTTAATTTTATCGATTCTGATAAAAATGAAATTAATGAAATTTTACGAAGAGCTAATGATAATATTTTTGAGTGTATTTTAGAAAAATTAAAAAATTATGATCACTTAAAATATGGAATGACAGAAACAAAGAAGAATGAAATAATAAATCATTATCTTTTTAAACCACATTCTGAAGTTGTTTTAACATTTTTAACATTAGTGTTTGAATATGGTTGGAATAAAAATCTAGATGAAAAAAATAGCGGAAATAATTCTCAATGGCCAAGAAAGAACGACGAAAAATGGAATCAAAATTTTTTTGAAAATGGTGCAAAAGCAATTATGTTTGAATTTCAGTTACCTAATAATGAATTTACAGAAGCTTTTTTTGGTAAAAAAGGTGAAAATAATGATGAACCTTATTCTTTTTTAAAGCCACAGAAAAATTGGTCGCAGTTTGATGCTTTTTATATAGATAAGGAAAATAATAACTACATCTTCTATGAAGCTAAATTAACTTCAGATATTGATAGTAAAACTACTAAATACTCTATGATCAATCAGATTCAAAGAAACCTTGAAGCTATTTATCATTTTTATAAAAATTTAAAATCAGGAAATATAACAACAGATAAAGATAAACTTAAATATATCTTTATTTGCCCTAGAGAATACTTTGAATGTAACGCTAGATATTATGCACATTTCTTTGATAATAATAAAAAATTTAAAATAGGCGATTTTATTAGAAACTTTGAAAGAATTTACTTAAAAACAATTTTAACAAATATAGAAAATGGAGATTGTGAAAAACTTAAAACATTCCATGATGAAATAAATGCTTTTAAAGACTTTTTAAAAGATAATCTAACTATAGAACTGAAATTTTGGGAAGATTATTTGGATCTAAATAATAATTCATGTGTTTTCAAAAATGAAGAGGGTAAAATCACTGATGAAAACAAAAAATATAGTGAAATCCTTTATAACCGTTTTAAAGAAGCTGCTTATGATTAATGTTTGACTCAATGTTTTGTTTATGCCTTGTTCACGGAGTGGACAATAACTTGGTTAAACGAAGTTTAAGCAATAACTTTTTTATCGAGGATGAAAAATAACTTGTTTGTCGCAGGCGAACAATAACAGCACTTCTAATCTATTTCAATCAAACTAACAAAAAATCTGTTGATTCACCAAAAAACCAAAATTCAGCATTAATGCGGGATTTCAAAGATTAATGCGTTATGCACCGGTTTGACCCCTATATTTTCGACCCCTATATTTTCTGACCCCCAGATTCAAATAACTTTTATAAGATTCGTTACTGAAATGTCTTCGTCTATGTCTGGAAAATGAACTCCAATTCCACCACCAATAAATCTGTAATTCATTTTCTGTGTTTCTGTGGCTTTTTCAAGTTTCGGGAAATATCTGAGTGGTACTCCGATTTCTCTATCATCATCCAGAATAAAGATTATTTTCTGATCAATAAATTTTATTTCTTTTGCTATTAATTCTTTATTTATTGGTAAAATATTCATTCCAACTCCTGATAAAATCGGATTTTTTTATATTTATAATGTGTAAAATATTATTAATTTCTTTTGCTGAAAATCCGTAATTTTTTGCAATATCAATATTATCCAGCCATATCTTCCCATATTTGTCGTCTTTTTCGACATGAATATGTGCAGGCTCATTATTCTCATTACTGAAGAAAAAAAATCTATATCCTTTTTCTCTAAAAATTGTTGGACTCATAATTTAATTTTATCAATATATTTTTTTTTAGTAAAATTATAAAACAAAAAAAGTGATTGTTAAAAGAAAAATCAGGATTCCTGCTTCTCTCCTCACGGTTCCTATAGTCACGATCTATCCTTATATTTTTCTAACATATAATTTTTTTTATTTCAAAAGTCAAAAATCAAGGTCCGACCCCAATATTGACAAAAATTTATTTGGATATAATTTCTTTGAGTTTTTTTCCGTCTTTGTTTTTCCACTCTATCCAGCCGTTGGAATTGGAGCCTCTGATTACTCCTGCTGCTGTGCTTGGTGAACTGAATATATAATCTTTTGTGAAATGGTATAGATTATCGTTTTTTTCTTTTTTTAATATTTCTTTCTGTATTAACTTGTCTCTTGTTTTTTTTATAAAATCATGTGCACTTTCTGTTATATAGTCAGTTATTGTCGAGCCTTTCAGAACAACAAGCCCTTCTTCTGTGTATTCTCCACTTGCTAGAGCATTTTTGCATTTGCAATATAATATATCAGATGAATTTGTTGAATTACTATCTTTTACAGCTTTTTCAAAAACCGAAAATCCTAAAGTTGAGAGTAATAATCTTATATCATTAAAGTAATCATCAATATCAGTCTTGATAGTCTCTGGAATTACAGATTCTTTAGTAGTATTTGAGTTCACAATAGTATATCTGTCACATTCAGTTGCCATTTTGATCATAATATGTTCAAGATATTTAACATGTGATTTCATGAAACCATCATCAACTTTTGAAACAAAGATAATAGCCTTATTCCAGAAATCTTTTTTATTATTATGATGCTTTAATCTATCATAGCAGTTCTCAGACTCACCAATATAGCACTCTTCATTATCTTCTCCACCAATCAGGAAGTAAACACCAGGTTTTTTAAGTTCAGGAATACTATCTGCACTCTCAAACTTAGCTCTTGGTATATAAATACCTTTAATAGTCCTTGAAGTAATCTCAATCTTCTTAACTCCAACAGGATTACCGTCAGGAAGAAAAATCTGAATAGTCTTAGCAGTAGCCATATTAAACCTCTAAAAATTATATTTCATAATTTATCTTGTAATTTCTGGTATGTATCTATTGGGCCTATCATTTGTATTTGTTCATCTATTGCTTCGAAGTGTTTTTTTGCACATTTTATCTTTGCTTGTTCTACTTGTGTTATGTTTTCAAATAGTTCAGATCCTTTTGTTTCTACTACAAAATAGAGTTTTTCTGTATTGTCTTTTTCTATTAATATTGCCCAGTCTGGGTTGTAATTGCCTAATGGGGTGTCGATTTTGAACCATCTTGGGAGTTTTGTATAGACTTTGACTTCTTTTGAATTTTCAAGTTTTTCTGCAAAGTCGCTTTCTACTGTTGAATCACATAATACATGGTCATATACAGATTTCTGACTTTCTATCATGTTTTTTGATAGATAGCCATATAATTCTGTGTTTTCAAAGAGTTCCTGTGTGTAATAGTAATTGCTTCCTAATTTCTGGTATTTGATTCCATCTACTATTGAATGTCTCATTTTTGTTTTTATGATTTTCAGGACTTCTTCTATATATTTTTGTGGATTTCTTTTGAGTTGGTCTATCTTTTCTGATTTTACAATAATTTCAACTATTGTTTTTCTTGTAAGGTGTGTCTCATTTTGAAGATATGTTATAATATCAGGGATCTGATAATTTATTCCTGTTATTTCTTCATAGGATTCGGAGTTTTTTTCCTGTGTTCCATCTACTCCTGATTCATCTATTTTTACTTTTGTATCTATTGTTCTGAATTTTGGTTTAGGAACTACAAGATTATCCTTTATCTGTTTTATTATTTCATCTTTTAATTTTTCTGAGTCAAAATTTACTGAATATGTTGTCTGATATTTTATTTTATCCCAAAGTTTCTTAAAATCTTCACTTAACGCAATTTGTTTATTATATTTAATATCTTTTCTGTCATCAGCATTTTTTATATTGAAATTATTACCATTCAATTTTCTTAAAAGATGATTTATTTCATTTTTTACATGAGAAAACTCTTGAGGTATTTGAACTGAATTATCTTTTATATCAGACTTCAGCTTATCTTTTATATTACCTTTTTTGTCTATATATTCTTTATTCAGAAAATCATTCCAGAGTTTTTCACTGTTTTGCTGTCCAAGATAATTTTTTTCACCTTTTTCATTTTCAAATATTATTGAAGCAAATGAATGTTTTTCGATTACTCTGAATCTTATCCCTTCTTCTTCCTCAATTTCTTTCTGAAGATCAGTTGCAAATTGTTCAAAAGATTCATTGGCAATTACTGTAAGATTATTTATATCAAATCCATGTAATCTTTCACCATCCTGATTGACACACAGTCTTAAACCTCTTCCTATCTGCTGTCTTTTTTTATCATCAGACTTAGTCTGATTTAATGTGCAAATCTGAAAGACATTCGGATTATCCCAACCTTCTTTCAAAGCAGAATGGGAAAATATAAATTTTAATGGAGTATCAAAAGAAAGAAGTCTTTCTTTATCTTTCATTATTAAGTTATAAGCATTTTCATCATCCTGAGAATTACCGGTTTTAGTCTCAACCATAATACCTTTTTTATCAATTGAAAAATAACCTTCATGAACCTTTTCTGATATTGTATCTACATCAACATTATCAAATAATGTTCTGTATTTAGGCTTTTTTATCTCATTTGAATATTCTTCTTCAAATATCTTTGCATAAACACCTTTTTCAGGATTCCCATCTTTATTGTATAAGCGATAATTTGATACTTTATCAATAAAGAAGAGAGAAAGGACTTTAATTCCTTTATTTCTTAGATATAACTCTTTTTCAAGATGTTTTCTTATTGTCTTTCTTATCTGAATTCTTTTTATCTCAAGCTCATCAACTTCACCAATTGAATTACCAAGAGATATAGATTGAGAATTTGTAAAATAAATATATTCTGAACCTGGTGTAAAATCAATTTCATCAACAATATATCCGTCATAAACATCTCTTCCACCAGATAATTCATAAATATCACTACCTTTTTTTACCCATTTTGCTTCTCTTTTAACACTTCCATCTTTACTAATATCAAATTCAATACGAGCTTTATAATCTTTTCTATTATCTACTTCAAGAAGCCTTATATAAGGAAGATTACTGTTATTTTCTGTTAAAATGGAAGAAACTTCTATCTGTTTTACAAGCTGTTTTTCATAAGCATCAACTGAATCAAGCTTATAAACAAGATTATATTTCTCCTTGTGAGTAGCTGAATATCGCAAAGTGCATAAAGGATTTAACTCAGCAATTGCTTCTTTTGATTTTTTTGTATTATCAACACTCTGAGGTTCATCTATAATAACTATCGGATTTGTCTCTGAGATCAGATCAATAGCTCTAACACCATCAGGCATTTTATCACTGAATCTATGAATAATATTAGCCTTACTCTCTTTCTCAGGATCAGAAAAACTTTTTTTGAAAGCATCAATATTTATTATCATTATCTGAATTTCAGAAGATACAGCAAAACTTCTAACTTGTTCAAGTTTATTGGAATCATAGACAAAATAATCAAAAATCTTATTATCGTAAAGTTCTTTAAAATGTTCTTTTGTTATCTCAATAGATTTATTGACACCTTCTTTGATAGCAATAGATGGAACAACAATAATAAACTTTCTGAATCCATAATTTTTATTCAATTCAAAAATAGTTTTTAAATAAACATAAGTTTTGCCAGTTCCAGTTTCCATCTCAACAGTAAAATTCATTCCATCTAATTCCGAGCTTTGAGGAATTGCATTCATCAACTGAACATTTTTGAGATTTTCAAATATAGCATCTTTATGAAGAAGCAATTTATTACCAATACCAATAGTTTCTTTTTTATCAAAAATTTCTCCAGGTTTTCTATGATTCTTTTCAACAGTAAACAAAGACTCAACAATTTCCTGTCCTTCAAAAAGTCTCACAATAGAATTTACAGCTTCAGTCTGATAACTTAAATCTGAATTAAATTTTAATTTCATAGATCAACTCCTTATATACTCTTGATATCTTTGATTTCATACTTATTAAGAAGTTGAACAGCATTAGTCTTAACATTGTCATCTCTGAAACTTGAGTCTTTGAAAACAACTCTGGATACATCAGGTTTCAATTCTTTTATCTTCTCACAAATAAATTGAACAACATCAATATCGATATCATTCTCTAAACACATCAACAAAGCACCGAGTCCGGCTGAGAATATCTTTTTACCTTTAAATTCGTAAGTCTGTATAGGAACTGTAAGATCAATACCAAATTTAAGAAGAATCTCAAATAAGATATCCTCATTAGAACGATCAGATTTTATATTATCAATATAATCATATAAATTATCTTCAAGATTTTCATGATCTCCAACCCATTCCTTGATATTACTTGAATCAAGTTTAAAAACTTTAAAACCAGTATCTAAATCTTTTATATTTTCATTATCTTTATTTTCTTCCAGTATCTTTTTACCAGCTCTTCTGATTCTCTCTTTACCAATTTCACAGATATTTTTATAACCTGCTTTAAATGCTTCAGAGTTTTCATCACAAGGTTCAGGAAGTTGAACCATTATATATTTTCTATTACCACCATCTTCAGCATTTAATTGCATAGTTGCATGGGCGGTTGTAGAAGACCCAGAGAAAAAATCAAGAATGATGTCATTTTGGTTACCTTTAAAAGTTGAAGACAACACTATTTTTTGTAAAAGATTAACTGGTTTAGGATTTGAAAAAGGAGAATTACCTTTAGAAACACTAAAAATATCTTCCATTTCTCGAATACCATCTGCTGTTAAATGTTTAGAAATTTTATCAATATTTAATATACTATGAAATTTTGAAAAATCTTCGGAAACTTTTCTTAATTTTCCTATTATATTCATTCCATAATCTTTTGGAATTAAAATATATTCATTATTAGCTAAACCATAATCAATTTTGTCTTTAAACTCTTGATCTCTAAACTCTAAAATTTCTTCATAATGTAAATTACCATATTTACCAAACTCTTTTCGTATAGCATCTTCTTGAATCCAATATATTTCATTATCTATTTCAATTTTTTTTCCTCTTATGTCTTTTGGTCTTTTTAAATTATCAAATATCATTATGTTTTTGGCGTATACAAGTAAATATTCATGACCATTAATCACATGTTTAGCTTGTCCTCCACCTTCTGAAGTATTAATTATAAGATCTTTAATAAAATTATCTTCTCCAAATATCTCATCACAAATTTTACGTAAATTATGGACTTCATTATCATCTATTGAAATGAAGATAACTCCATCTTCTCTCAGCAAATTTCTTGCAAGCAATAATCTCGGATACATCATATTTAGCCAGTCAGTGTGATATCTACCAGATGACTCAGAATTTGTAGATAACTTTCTACCTTCTGAATCCACCTGATTGGTCTGAATGAGATAATTTTTTATATTATCACGAAAATCATCTTTATATACAAAATCTTTGCCTGTGTTATATGGAGGGTCAATATAGATCATTTTAATTTTATTGTAATAGCTTTTCTGAAGTATTTTTAAGACTTCTAAATTATCACCTTCTATATATAAATTTTGAGTTTTATCCCAATCCACGCTTTCTTCCTTATCTGGTCTTAATGTTCCAAAACTTGGAGTAAAAGCAAGTTTTCGTGCCATAGACTTCCCATTCCAGGTAAATTTATATCTTTCATCTTTATTACCAACAAAATTACCTAAGACTTCCTTTAATGTTCCAAAATCTATTTTATCTTCATTAAAGACTTCTGGAAAAATGCTTTTCAATTTTTCTATATTTTCACTCACAATATCTTTACTCCCAGCAAATTTAGAATCACTAATCTTATCCATATAAACCTCATTGTAAATTTAATTAATACATGCTTCAATAAATTTCACACCCAAAGGTGTCAATGTTATCCTATCAGTTCCCTTATATATCGTAATCGGTTCATTCCCCATTCTAACACCACCTGTTAAAATCGCAGGTCCTATTAATTGGAGTCTCATTAAATTATTAGCAGCCAAAATATAATTATCAATTGATATATTCAAAATTTTTATAAATTGTTCTTTACTTAATGAATATTCATTTACCTTACTCAAATCAAACAGTTTATTTTCACGCTTTAAAATAAAATAAAAATTATTTAATAAAAAAGCCTCAATTGGGGTAATATTTTTAATCATATCAATAAATCCATATCTGATCTCATTTTCGAAATTAGGATCCATAGCATTTGCAATTAAATTACTCCATAAATTCTGTAAATTCTGATCTTCTTCTAATGAAGCATTATCTATCAAAGGTAAAGCTAATTTTAATGGAATTGCTTTTGTATTTTCAACTTTTCTTTCTTTTAATATTTTTTCTACATCATCAGATATTTTCAATATATTTTTCCATCTTATATATTTTAATTTATCATGAATAATTCCAGCAACTTCTTGAATAGGTTCTTTAAAAACTTTTGCGAAAAAAGAACCTAATTTTTCAGCCTTTTCTAACCCACTTGAACCAAAATTCGCAGCAGCTTCTACAGCTTTTGAAATTTCTCTAATGTCATTATCCATAATTACTTATCCTTTTTTCTTCTATCCTCTTTCTACTTTATCTTTTATAAAAATTATTTCAGAATCAATATGCATTAGTTTTAATCTTTTTAATGTTCTTAACAAACTAATTCTGGAAAAAACCGGTAAATTATCAGATTTTTTAATTTTATCTTTTCTAGAAATAATACCATATATTACTTTAAATTTTTGTTCATCTATTAAATTATTATATTCAATATTATTTACTAATTTCTTTAATTTTTCACGTGATTCATTTTCCATTCTTAATAATTCAACAGAATTTAAACCTTGATTAAATAAATGACTTAAATGAGAAGAACCCGTTGATATTTTTATATGAATTAAATGTAAAAATCCATCTTTTTCACATATAAGATCACAAGGTTCTACAGCAGTTTGTTTTTTTATTGATATATTTGATTTATCTAAACATATAATTTTATTATCTTTCGCAGTCTTTTTATTATAATCATCTTCCCTTTTTTGATTACATTCTATTAATATATTAGAATCCTTAAAATAAGGATCTAACTCTTTTTTTAATTTTTTTATATAATCTGTTTCAATATAATACCATTCACCTTCACATAAATGATAATGATTTTTTTTATATTCACAATCAAATATCAAACTTTTATATATAGAAATAGACCTCTTTATTTTAAGGTTTTCATCTATAATATTTAATGTATGTTTTTTTAAATCATCCAAACCTAAATTCTGAACATGATGATTGTCATATAAATATTTTTTGTAATTTTCAATAAAAACATCTTCATATATATTATTTTTTCCACCAGCACCCAGATATTTAAAATTATATGAGTAAGAATAATCTAATATGTCTGAATTTGTTAGAAACAAATTATCTGAATTTTTATTAAAATTATCTATTAATTTTTTATTTAATTTTTCTATTATTTCTGGATCGCTTTCTGGTTTAATATTTTGAATATCAGGAAAATTTGTTTTAAAATCATCTTTTTTATAAATATTATATAATAATTCACATAATTTTATGATTTTTTTAGCTTCAACATTCGAACTAATTCTAATATTATTAGCTCCAGTTATTCTTCTGAAATTATTAATATATTCATCTTTTACTTTACCAGTTAATTTTTTTATAATTGACTCATCATTATTTATATCAAAAAAAGTTAATTCTGATTCTGTAGGACTTTGAATTCTTTCTCTTTTAGCGGTTTCTGGTTGTAAAATATCTGTTGATTTTAATTTTTTAGAATCTATTGCATTTAAAGTTGTCCTTAATCCAAAATCATATTCATAACAATCCTCTTTTAAATAATGATATGTATGCCCAAAAGTTAAAACAAAACATCTTTCTTCTAAATTCAAAAATACTAATGCTCCGTTTAATACTTGTTCAAGATCTTCATAAATTCCCCAATAATCTTTCCACCAAGGTGATGTGGGTTTGTTCTTTAATAAAAATAATTTACTGTTTATTGGTAAATTATCAACTTTTTGTAAAGACCCATCTAAATTTTTATAATCTTTTAAAGAATTTTTTTCATTAAAACCTTCTTTTAATAAATATATTGAAAAGTTTCTACTTTTTGCCATTTTATGTTCCTTATTATTATTTATAAAATCAGTATTTAATAATTTTTTTATTTATTTTCCTTTAACAATAAAACTACTTAAAAAATTTTCTGTTTTTAGATTATTCAAATAGTAATAATCTTTCTTTATTTCTAAACCCGTCGAATTCGACGGGTTTAAATATTTTAACAAGTTAATTTTAGACATTCAAAAGCTCCTCTAATTTTCCTTCAAGTTTTTTGATCTTTATATTTATTTCAACTTTTTCAGAAAAGGATTTATCTTTTTTATTTATATCTTTTCTTAATCTTGATATTTCCTTGTTTATTTCTCCAATTTCACTAAGCATTTGTTCTGATTTGTATGATTGTTCTTTATCTTCTATATTTATGTTTTTATCTATCTTTATTGCATTGAAGTTTATTGTTATTCTAATTAGATCATTGTATAGTTCAAAAAGATTTTCCCTGTTTCTTTTCGTTAAATCTAATGCCTTTAAATATGTGTTTGTGCTGAAATTATTTTCGTTTATATCTATCCAGTCAGTATTTACAGTTTTTTCTATTACTCTTTTGCTTTTATCAGCAAGATTTATTCTTTTGTGTGCTATTGAAAAAATAAGATTTTCCTGATTTTCTATTATAATAAATACAGGATTAATTATTGCTTTATGTAATATTTCACTTATTTTCTGATATTTTTCTTTATTTCTGATATTTACATACAGAAATGGTATTTCCTCATATTTATAATCTTGGGTTATGTATGTTTCAATATGGCTTTTGGATTTATTTATTTTATATAAACTATATATTGATTCAATTTCTTCTTTGATTGCCCTTAATTCTGTTTTGGTAAGTTCAGAATATTCATTGAATAATTTCTTGTTTATTCTTGTATTGACTATTTCGGTGTCTTTTACATTGAATATCTGATTTAGTAATTCTATCAATTTTTCTCCTTGATTATAAGAAATGATACAATTTCAAAATCTTTCTCATTTTCTGAAATCTCAAAAAAATCTAATGTCTCACCTTCTGCAAAAAGGCTTGCCATTCCTTTTTCCTGTTCCTCTCCGGTTATTTTTGATATTGCATTTGAAAAGAGTCTATAATATTTATCCATTTCTTTATAATGATTTGTCTGTTTTTCTATTTCATTATAAAGTTCAAGATTCGGGATTTTATTCCCGACACATTGTTTTTTTATTATATCAAGTATCCTTCTTGAGTTTGAAAAACTATATTTAATCTCACCTTCATCTGTTACATATATAAGAAAGTACGGAAACAGTGAATTAAGTTGGGTTATATCTTTTCTGGTTCTTTTTTTAAGGCAGAATATACATCCTTTCTGTATTTCATCTTCTTTACTTTCTGTTATTGTGAATATATTATTTGGTAATTCGTAATATTTATCTGTGTTTTTCAGATGTTCCATCAAATCCATCTTGAAATCATTGAATGTCATATCTAATATTGATATTCCACCAACCATTTCTTCCAGATCTACAACCTTTTCCTGAAGTTTTTCAAGCTGATTCCTTCTGTATTCGAGATCATTCATCTTTTTCCCGTCAATTACAATAAGATTTTCCTCTCCTGTTGCAGAAACATCTAAAAGCACCATTTTTCCGCTTACTCTTGCTTCAAGATTTATATATTCATCCAATTCCATATTAGGCCAGAAATTTATCAGTTTGATTTTCTGATTCTTTGAACCCAACCTGTCAATTCTTCCAAACCTCTGAATTATCCTGACAGGATTCCAGTGTATATCATAATTAATAAGACAATCGCAGTCCTGAAGGTTTTGCCCTTCAGATATACAGTCAGTTGCAAATACAATATCTATCTGTTCGTCTATATCATTCATCACTTTATTTTTTTCTTTTGATATTGGCGAAAATAATGTAAGTATGGTGTGTAGATCTTTTTTCTTTATGTTGGCATTTGTCTTGTTTGCTCCTGTACCAACTACTAATGCTGAATTTATATTATATTCTGATTGTAACCAATCTTTCAGGTTATCATATAGGTAATTTGCTGTTGTTGCAAAAGCTGAAAAAATAAGAATTTTTCTATTTTCATCATTAACTGGATTTTCAATTTTATTTTTTATTACTTTTTTTAGATCTCTAAGCTTAGCATCTCTTTCATTATTAATTTTTTTTGCTTCATAAATCAATTGAGTTAGAAAATCTCTATCTTCCTGTAATTCCTGTTTGTATTTTATAATATCGAGATCATGTAATAAAACTTTTACTTTTCCACCAATCAGTAATGTATCAAATTCTTCATCTTCAAGATCAATATCTAATATACTGACTTCTTCTATATATTCATCTGCATTGTGAAATTCTTCTATCTTATGAAGAATATGTTCGAGAGTTTTTAGAAGCCCTTCACAGGTTGTCATAAATGAGAATATTGAGCTTTCCATTCTTTTAAGAATATTCATTCTCATAAGATTTATAAGACTTTTTTCCCTATCCAGCTGAGTAAGAACTGATTTTCCACCTTTGACTTCAATATCATATTTCTCAGCATAAATTTGTTTTTTGTCATTCATAACATATTTGAGAGGACTATACATTGCCAGATTCAATCTTTTGATTTTCTTATCAATATCTCTTAAAGGAGGAAATTCCTGTTCTATATCAATGTCAGATTTTATATTTTCCGGTAATAATCTTTCTGGAAAAACACCGATTTCTTCGATGTTATAATATTTTTCAATATGTTTTCTGGACCGTGCAATTGTAAGTAAATCCAGTAATCTGAAATAATCTGTATGAGTCATATCAACAAATATATCAATGGTTCTTACTTCACCTGGTAAATCTAACCATTTATTGAATGATCTCTGAGCATTTTTTAATACATTTTCATAACTTGGCATTTCAAATTCATCAAAAGCATTATCATTACCTTTGGTTATGAAAGCTATCTGATTTTTAAGATCATTCATCTTGTTATTTACAGGTGTTGCAGAAAGCATCAGAACTTTTGTATCTACTCCTTCCGAGATTATATCATTCATCAGTCTCTGATACCTTGTAACTGAACCTTTTCTTGCATTATTATTTCTGAAATTATGTGATTCATCAATTACAACAAGGTCATAATTTTCCCAATGAATTGTCTGAAGATTTATATCACCAGACATACCATTTTCACGAGTAAGATCAGTGTGATTAAGCACATCAAAGTTAAACTTATCTTGATAAAGTATATTTCTTTTATCATTGAGAGTGAAGACTGTCCAGTTTTCACGAAGTCTTTTCGGTGCTAAAACTAAAACTCTATCATTTCTAAGTTCATAATATTTGATTATTGCCAGTGCTTCAAAAGTCTTACCTAACCCGACACTATCAGCAATAATACAGCCATTATATTTTTCAATCTTATCAATTGCACCGAGAACAGCATCTTTCTGAAATTTATATAATTTCTTCCAGATTTCAGTTTCTTTTATTCCTGTTTTGGTCTTAATTATCTTATCTTCATTCATTTCATGTTTTTCATTACCAAACAATGAATACAAAATTTTGTAATATATAGTTTCAGGACTATTTTGAATAAAACCGAGTTTTATATAGTCAGATATTTCCTGTCTGATATTTATAGTTTTTTTATCTTCTTCCCATATATCTATAAACCAGTTATAATAACCTTCAAATTCTTCATTATTATCAGAATCTGTAATCAGACCTATTGAATTTGAATAATTTAATCCTAAGCCTGTTGTGGTAAAATTTGATGAGCCTGAAACAAGATAGTTTTTTCCACTTGGATTTTTCAGAAGAATAATATTTGTCTTAATATCATTAAGTTCTGGTTGTATTTTTTTTATATGAATCTTCTGTTTAATTAAATCAAAGATTTTTTTTGATACTTCAGATTGTAAAAAAGAATTTCTGTATGTTATTTCATCTCTGTGCATTAAAATGTCTTCAAAATGAGATATTTTATTATCTTCTGTTCTTTCAAAAGAATTTGTAAGTAAAATGTTCACTGATTCAATTATTTCTATTTTATTTAAAAGTTCATAAAATGCATAAATAGTAAAAATATCAGTAACTATGAAAAGTTGTGATTTTTTTTCAATTTTATCCCTAAGTTTATTTATGACTTTTGTAGTTTTATTATTAATAATCATTGAAAACACCTGTTTGTTTTTTATTATTAATATTATACTCCTATAAAAAGATATTTTCATTTTTTATTATTTATATAACTAAAATTACCGTCAACCTTTTTGTTGCTGAATTTAGTTTTATTGTTTGTCATTTCGTTTGATTTTTTAAAATCTCTTTTTCTATTTGTTTTTTAATTTATCTAACTTAATCTCGATTTCATATTTTTTTAATCTTTAGATTATATTTTTTTAAAACCCTTACTCTTTTGTTTTTATACCGGTATATTTTGAATTCGTAAACCATTGATACAAAAACCGTGCCATGTAAGAACTGTTATTTCTCAGCTAATCCTGAGCAAATAATTTATACTATGTATAAAGTTATTGTTAAAACTTTGTTTTACCAAGTTATTTTCCAGTACTTACTAAAATTATTAATGAAACAGATAATATCAAGTGTATTTGGGTTAAAGTGAGTGCTGGACAAGTCATAAGCTATGATCTATGAAAACCGGGGAAAGAGTGAAGCTGTGAAAAGTGAGATAGTGAGAGGGTTTGTAGATATAAACGAAAAAAAATAAAAAAACTGGATTCCCGAATTCTCGGGAATGACAGATCAAAAACTGGATTCCTGAAATGGTCAGGAATTGTATAATAGAAATAGAGGAAAAATAGAATAAATACTTAAGGAGATATGTTAAAATAAAAATGGAATATGAGGAAGATGAAAAAGTCTGATCAGGAATTGATCTTAAAGATCAAGT
>Ga0265293_10007855_pt1 | contig 16190 bp, 7 predicted proteins | sample Munlanlewell138R_FD_192505 | JGI IMG/M metagenome (GOLD analysis project Ga0265293, IMG submission 192505) | Leachate microbial communities from a municipal landfill in Southern Ontario, Canada - Leachate well 138R | ecosystem: Engineered > Solid waste > Landfill > Unclassified | place: Canada...
CGAAAAGCTTTTCAACGAAGCGCCAAAAGTGTTGGCTGTGTATGCCGGCCTGGAGTGCGGCCTCATCGGCGAAACTTATCCCAAGATGGATATGATCTCCTACGGCCCTGAACTGAAAGGCGTTCATTCGCCCGACGAAAAGATTCACATCCAGTCGGTAGAGAAATTCTGGATTTGGACGCTCGACATACTCAAAAATATTCCTGAAAAAGCAGCACAGAAATAGCGCAAATGGGAAATACTTACAATTGTTTAATAATGATTGTAGCGATTGAAGTACTACCTGGTTTTAGTTGTCTTCGATTTTGCTTTCTTTCTATGGCAAATATTTATTGATGTAATCATTCATTAATTGCTTAACCAACAGTGCTTTATTTGAGAATCTGTGGTCAGTACAAAGCTCATCCAATGCTTGTTCATAGTCCTGTTTCCATTTTTCAACATGGTCGATGTCCAACAAAATTAAATGGGTGAGGTTTTGTAGGAAGTACTTCTTTTCATCACTTCCGGCCTGGTCGGGATCGTAAGTTTTCAATATCGAAATTAGTTCTGCTTTAATTTCGGGGTCCGACAAGGCAGGGAAAAGATCAAAAGGCATGGTTATCAGATTTACGTATTTAGGCAATGCTGCAGGTAGTTGACGCAAATAAGCTTCAGAGGTTCCAATCCTGTAGGTAATTCCGTTATTCTCGATGACAACAGGTTTGAGATCCTGGGTATAGCCCTGCAGTAAAGTGCAAGCCAACATTAGTATGGCTGCGCAGCGTATAAAGATTTGTTTTTTCATCGGGTTTAAAATTAATGAATGACTAATTTTTTCCTTGCCGGTTTTCCCAGGCCTGATTCCACGCTAATAAAATAAATGCCCGGATTCCATAACTTGCAGTCAATTTGCATAAATGATCTGTGTTTTTCGATTTCACTGGTGAATACCATAGCACCGCGGCTGTCGATAATTGTGATTTTCCTTGTTCTTTCAATGTCGTCAGGCAGATCGATTCTGAAGGATTCTGATGCCGGGTTTGGAGTGATGTATAAATCAGATTGAGCTGGATGCGCATTTTCATTTAAACCTACCCAACCTCCATTTGTGGTTTTATACAATTGATTGAAGTAGGCAAAATACCCGGTATTTTCGCTAATCATTTGCAAATGAAGCGATCGATCAATAATATACGGAGCGAACGGAATTTTAAGTTGTGCTGTCCAGTTTTGCCAGCTATCGCTGGTATAGACAAGGTTAAAGGTATCGATCATCGATCCAAAGCCCGATGTTATCACTACTCCATAAGCCTCCTGCCGCGAAAGCAAATCGACGGCCTCAAGGGGTATTTCCTGATTTCCCCAGGTCAGACCTTCATCCATCGAATAAAACATTTCCCCCCATGTATGGGCGTATATACAAGTGCCGTCTATACTTAAGTCTATTTTATAAAACATTTTGTTGTCGGACATCTGCAATACTTGCGTCCATGTGCTGCCCTGATCATCACTTCGCAGCAATATGCCTGTATATTGTGGAATTGTAGGATTGTTGTCGGATATCTCAAAGCTTGCTAGAACTACCTCATCGTCGAGGCAGAGAATGTGGTCGAAGTATCCTTCCTGATCCGTAAAGTAAACCTCTTCGGGCACTTGATACGGGCCGATGCTTTCCAACCTGTATATAGCATTTCCGATGGTTGATCCCTCCATTCCGAGCGCAGCACAATAACCCAGGTTGATGTTTAAAAAATCCACAGCTTGAGGTTGTGTGATATCAGGACTGACATCGTACCACCATTCGCCGGCATTCAGCGTTACCATCAGGCTGGAACTCGGCCACAAATCAGAAAATACAACATATTTGGATGCCCCGAATTTAAAAAAATCAGAGGGTGAAGCGTATTGCTGTGGGTGAGTCAGGATATTCCAGGTTTGTCCGCCATCTGCTGTCATATTGATGTAGGCATCTTCGGCAAGCAAAACCCCGCTTTGCTCATCAAAAAATTTAATGCTGTTCAGCATATAAACATCCGATGCCGTGTATATCTGTTCCCATTGTGCTGACAGCATAAGCGGCCAGATCATTGCAATTAAAAAATAGATTGATTTTTTCATAATTTTATTATTTTAATGTTTTCTTTAAAAATTTTCCGTTTTGTACGATTGAATTATTTTGTGTTAAAGTTACTAAATAGTATCCATCGATGAGCGACTGGATATTGAGAATGGCTTTGGTATTCCCCATGCTGTATTTTTTTTCGATCACCGTTCTTCCAAAAAGATCGCTTACTTTGATCAGGATGCTGCTTTTTGTTTCGGGCAATAATACAGCTACATGGTCGGTAGCAGGGTTAGGGTAAGCTATAAGACTGACATTTTCACGTGCGTGTTGTGGCTCGATAGTACCGGTGGTGATGTCACAATTGCAGATTACTACGGTGCTGTCGATAGTATGCCCGCAGAGGCTGTCGTAGGTGAACTGTCCTGTATAAACGGTGTCCCATTCAAGTTTCGAATTCACTTTCAGGGCATAGGCATTATAATCGTCTTCGATTTTATTACCACCGGTGAGCAGGTATTTTCCGTCGTCGGAACGTGCAAGGCAATCTTCTACAAGAAATCCGTTATAACCGTCCAATGCTTTCTTTATGCTTCCAAGTGTATCGGTCAGTATCATTCCAATGTGAACGCTTTGGCTTAGTATGGGCGTGGTACGTGTTGCCATAAAGATAGTAGAATCGTTGATGACATCAAACGCCCAGGGCAAAGAGAAAACCAGCGAATCGTCGAGCATGTGAAAACGTTCAAGCATATTACCTGTTTGATCGGTTTTAATCAGCACCGGTAGGGAAGCAATAACTTGATTTCCGTAATACTGATATCTTGTCCCGCCGGCATAGTATTTTCCATTGTATTCAAATACCGATCCGATTGCCCCGCGAAACTCTTCATCATCGTCCTGTTTAAAATAAGCCTTAACCCATTCTGCATTGCCATAGGGGTCGCATTTAACCATCATATTTTGCAGCCAGAAAAGATCTGTATCAGAAGTATCCCTGAAATAGCCGTACCCACCAAACAAATATCCCTCATCGCTTGTTCTGATCAAACTATACATATCATAATTAATAATTTTGGGGTCTTCCTGGTACGGCATGATCTGGCTGCTCCACAAAAAATTGCCGTTTGCATCGAATTCAGCCAGTTGAAATCGGTCATAAATATTCATAGGTGAATTATTTGCATAACGCGTATGAATGATAATTTTGCCCGATCCGGAATTAAGCACATGAACCCCATAACCTCCATCTATCACCTGCCATATTTTGCACCATTCCGGTTCCCCACATGGATTAATCTTAAAAATAACCGGACTGCCCCATGAGTCTGACTGGCTTGATGAACCGGTTAGTAGTAAGGTTCCGTCCTGAATATGGCTGGCCATGCCCATTGTATATAAATGTTGATTTAAATAATTATGCTTATAGTATTTCGACCAAAGAATATTCCCGTTTACATCAATTTTGTTAAGCCAAAGTGCTCCGTCGTTTACCCTTGTGGCCTGGACAAATCCCCGATCGTAGGATTTGCTTACACCCCATGTATTTTCGTATCTTCCAGGTATGCCGTAGGTGTGCTCCCAGGTTTGGGCAAGCAAAATATTACCCGAAAGAAATGCCAGGACAAAAAATAAAAGTAGTTTAATAGTATTTATTTTCATGATAACAATTTGTTAAAACAACCGGCAGGACAGGTATAATTGTCCTGCCGGTGCTGAAATTTTCAGTTTCAAAGTTAGTAAATAATTGTTAATTTATCTGTCAGCATTACTTTTCCGTTGCAAATGATTTTGCAGACGTACATGCCGCGCAATAATCCCGATATATCAACATTAGTGCGATCAAGGGAACTGTCGAGAGGAATATTCTTAACAGTTATCCCGGTCAAATTACTGATGGTCATCCTTAAAACATCTTCAGCATTTTTTATCCCGTATTCGATGGTAATGCTGCTATGCGCGGGATTGGGGTAAATGCTGATATCATCTGGCCTGTCTGTTGTCAAGTTCTCGAAGCGATCATAAGGGAATCCCGTTGATTTATAAGCATTCGGCTCGAGAATAGGTTCTTGGTAGGCGATAGCTTCCGACGAAACCAGGAAGTTTCTGGCTATAGCCGAAGGCCGTCCGGCCGTTTCTTCCATAAAGAGCTTTAGCTCGATCATTTGCAGACTGTCGGGCTGATTGTTAAATTGTCCGGTATTGGCAAGGATAGAAATCAAATCCAGGTAGCCTGCATATTCTCCGGCCTCCTCGTTGCTTAGTTCGAAATTAGAAGGTATTCCATTCAACAGAGCCATGCCCTGGGTGTATTCTCCTTGTTCAAGGCTCATCATCACAAGTTGGTAAACCGAAGCCAAAGAACCCTCTTCCTGTAGAATTGTTTTGATGCTGTCACGATTATTTGCCATGTATTCGTTTATCAGAATATTTAGTAATTGGCCTTTTTTAATATCCAATTTGCTGATGTTGCATAATAATGTCTCCATATCCGATAAGGTAAATCTGCCGGCAATAATTTCGGCCATCAGGTTGTCAGGCATAGGTTCCTGTCGATCCAGCAAGCTATACAGCAGGTCTTCGGATTTGGCTGCATGTGGATTTTCAACCAGGATATCTTTCAGCATGCCATTGTCAATGGCCTCATCATTGTTGATTGCTGCATTTAATGTAGTTTCGGAAACATAGGGTGAAACGCTTAGTAACTCTGTTTTGGTCTGTTGAGCTGTTGATGTTACGGTTGATTCAACCTGGCTTTCCAACTGAGCAGTGTTTCCATCATCCAGCATGAGGCTGTAATTTTGATCCAGGGCATTCAGGTCACTGCTTGCCTGTTGATAGTCTGCCAATAACGACTCGGCTCCTGCAGACCCTCCACCCGTTTCATCTGGGCAGCTTGTTGCTGGCGAGTAAGCTACATTACCCATAGAGACCGTAATATTTGGGCTTCTATTTACAGGCTCAACCGGATATTCGTCAGGGTTATTATGATACCAATAGATTACCGGGTCGCCTTCATTATAAATATGGTATTCATTCTCTTTCCACTCGGAGAAAAGGTTGCCTGCAGGATCATTTTTAGTACCCTGGACAGAGGCTATTCCTTCGTATGTAACAATTTCATCAATAAGTATTGAAATATCATAAATACAATTCATAAAATTATTACATTTTAGATGTAAACCTGTTGCAGTCCAAGCACCCCTGTTTTCATTCTGAGGTTGAATACCGTAGTTTAGGTCTTCAAAGGTGTTTCTGTATAATTCATTGTTTGTGGGTCCTGAATTATTTATTATTATACCCCGAGTATTCAGTTTATCCGGGAAAAATGGATAAGAACCGGTCAATGACATAAAATTATTTGTCACAATAAAGTCTGTGCAATTATCTAAGTATATGCCATATGAGGAAGATAAAAAATTAAATGGGAGCTCGAACTCGTTATCTGTAATCGAAATATTGTCAATTCCAGATGCATAAATACCTTTTAAAATTCCTGGTATCTTTGGGTCGTTGAAATCTTCACTAGAACCGAAAACAGAATTCCTAATGGAAAATGTTTTATTTGATATTGTATTAATAGCATAAATCCCACAAAAAAGGGTATTAAATATGGAAGGTTTATATTCTGTGCACGGTAAAAAATTATTAAGACATACTTGATCTACAATAAAACTTGAGTTTATACTATAAATACCGTATCCCAAATCAGAAGTAAATTCTTCCAGTGAGAAATGTATTCCAAAGAGATGTTTAAATTCACATCCTCTGAATGATATTCCTCTAACGCCTGAAATTTTAGCGAAAGCATCGTTTTCAAATGTATTATAAAAATATTCTGAATTAATAAACCTGATGTTATCGAAATAGCTCAGGTTATCATAAACAGCACCGCTAACAGGATGATGGTTTTCATAAGGTCGCATGTCGATAGCAACCGTATTGTTGTAAAATGTAGAATTTTCAGCAAATATGATCCCTCCGCTGTAGGTTCTTAAGAATGGATTAACTATCCTGTATGTTTTAATTGCGGCTTTTGCATATTCAATTCTGGCCTCGTTCTTTAGTTTAATTTTTCCCTGTGCTCCAGAGAACTGGTTTTCATTCACGTCTCCTCCTAGTTCTATACCTTCCCAGAGGTAAGCATTATCATATGTGGTTAAAGATCCTCCATCAATAATTAAATTTGCCCCTCCTTCAACGATGATTTTAGCCCCTTCTTTGAAGAATACCTTTGATTTAATTGTAAGTATTCCACCAGTTTCGACTTTAATATAACCATCAATTACTCTAATTCCATCAGCGCCCGCTAATGTAATGTTTTGTCCATTGCTCACCACAAGGTTTTGCGGACTCGAATTTGCAATATTCCATGCTTTTTGTGTAGCCAGGTAAGCATTTATCCTGCCGTTTCCAAGCAGACCTGCATAATTGGGATTGACATTATCAATATCATCACAGGTCATTTCGATGATAGCTTCTGCCAGTGCAGGAGGAGCGTCAGGCAAGAGCGAGTAAACCAAACCAGCAAGTCCAGCAACAATGGGTGATGCAAATGATGTTCCGGTGGCATAAAAATATATCGGTTGATAATTATTGTCGAATGTTGTGGTAATCACATTGTATCCTGGTGCACAAACATCAACCTTGTCATTATGTGTGTGTACAGAGCCATCAGGTAGTTCGTGTGTATCATTCTGATATACACTGGTAACACTTATGACGCCGTCGTAAGAAGCCGGATACCTGTATTCATCTTTATTTTCTATCCCAAAGGGTGAGGCTGTGCCATTTCCTGCACCTGCAACTACCAATACACCATGATCACGCATTAGATATATGCCCCTTTGATGACTTTCAGAATAAGTTAGACTCGCGAAACTCGCATTAAGAACTTTTGCTCCTTCATTCGCAAGTAACAACAACCCCTGATAAAAATCTCCCCATCCAACATCGTATCCCAAAAGCGAGCATTTGTAGCCAATTGAGGTAGTTCCAATTCCGTTATTCGTTTCAGCACCGGCACATCCGGCAACTGCAGTTCCATGTACGTGGGGTGTGCCAGGGGTATTTATCATGGTTAATTTATTCACTAAATCAGGGTGCGTGGTCAAAAAACCGTTATCAGATATTCCAATAGAAATATTCGGTTCCCCCTGGGTATAGTTCCATGCTTGTTCTGCATTAATTAAATCGAGCGCCCAGTTAGTCCCAAGTGTGGCATCTAACAAGTGATAGTCATCAGGAGTGTGAACCGGATAGTAAACAGGTATCAGTTCGACATAACTATAAAGCCCCTCTTCTTGATCTTGTATCGACAGCATTAATTGTTCTTCATCACCAGTGCATTTCAATGTGAATACTTTATCCAGGTCATATTTGTAAGGGTTTGGAAAGGAATCTACAACAGGGAATGACCTTTCAAAACTATAAACCCCGTATTGGTTGAAATAGTTCTCCAAATCAGTATTATTCATTTGAACCAAAACAGAACCACCTCCCTGATCTGTGAAATCAGGAATTCCAGCCTCATTAGCGACACATACATAGAGTTGCCCTTCAACGAAATTCTGGGATACCAAAAATATGGGACAGAGTTGCAATAGCAATATTGCAAAGATTTGTTTTATTGATAATGTTTTCATCGTATTTGATTTTATTGTGAATGAAATATGTTTAAAATTTTCAGTAGTTGGGTACGTATGGATTATTAAGGTGGGAACAATAAACGGGAAAATCCAACTTCAAAAATTTCAATTTCTGGTTGCTTCCTTCTCTTCTCTTCTCTTCTCTTCTCTTCTCTTCTATCCTTACTACCATCCCTACCCGTTGCCGCACCAAAGGCTGCAATTTGTAGCAGGCCGCAGGCCGGAAGATTTTGCTCAAAGGAGCTGTGCTAAAGCAAACGGCAGAATGCAGGCGGAATCCAGGCAGGCATATTTTAACATCGTTATCCATTTGCTAACTATGTTTATTAAAACAAAGCGCTAAAATTACAAAAGTTTTGTACAACATCAAAAAATAAAAAGTTTTTTTTTGATGCTACACTTACACCTTATTAATAGGTGTGATAAAACGCGCAACGAAAAGTACCACCACCAACCGATTAATGAATGCAGATTCTTCGCTGCGCTCAGAATGACACGGCTTTCAAGCAAAAGCTTAAAGCCTCGCCATCCAGGAACGCCAACTGGCGTAGAAGTATCTAAATCACCTTTATTATTTAATAGGTTTGTTGATGCAAAGTACCTGCTACACAGTAGCAGTGCTCCATTTTTTCATCAATCGAGATGTCGCGCGACATTCCCAACTTTGTGCAGACCTCTACCAACCTGGCCTCGGTAAAAACTTACGACGATTATTTCTTTATCACCACCAGCCAGCGCAGCTCCGTGGCCAGCGCCCTGTACGATGTGGTAAATAGGGTGGCCGCTGTATTGAAACTTGCCGGCGCCGAAGTAGAACATACCGATGGCTATCCGGGCTGGAGCCCCAATCCCAAAAGCGATATTTTGCAGGTATCAAAAAAATCGTATGAAAAGCTTTTCAACGAAGCGCCAAAAGTGCTGGCCGTACACGCCGGCCTGGAGTGCGGCCTCATCGGCGAAACCTACCCAAAGATGGATATGATCTCCTACGGCCCTGAACTGAAAGGCGTTCATTCGCCCGACGAAAAGATTCACATCCAGTCGGTAGAGAAATTCTGGATTTGGACGCTCGACATTCTCAAAAACATCCGTAAAAGGATGAAAAAATGCGTTTGCAAGGTCAAAAATCGAGATGGCCTCACTCATTTTTCAAAAAATATTCATTGGTAAAAAGCACCTAATCAACGTGATGAGAAATAATTTCATTTTTTTGAAAAAAAAGCTTGTTTCCTAAAATAATATGTGTGTATCTTTGCACCCGCTTTTGAAGCAAGTTCCTGAACATGATGAAGAGTAACAGCAAACACCGGAAACGGGTGGTTTTCATTAACCAAACCCGCTGAAAGTGCCAACTGGGAAAAAAACTTGAAAATTTTAAGAAAAAGTTTGGTGGTTTAAAAAACAGTTGTATTTTTGCAGCCCTTTTCGCTCAAACAAAAAATGAGCAACGTAAAAAGGAAGTTCATACCGGAGATGAGAGGCAGAGAGAGAGTAAGAAGCCGGTAAGATTTTGAAAGTAGTTCTTGAAGAGATTTTTTGAAAAAAATGATTGCAGAGTAAAAAACAATAGTATCTTTGCAGCCGTTTTGAAAAATAGAGTAACTGAAAACAGTTCTTTGAAAAAATTGAAGTGCAGCTTTAGTAGCAAATATCCACAAGTCAAAAAAAGAGAAATTCTTTGAAGAAGTTGTGAAAGAGAATCTGAAAGACATTTGAAGATTTAAAATTTACAATGAAGAGTTTGATCCTGGCTCAGGATGAACGCTAGCGGCAGGCTTAACACATGCAAGTCGAGGGGTAACAGGAGTAGCAATACTTGCTGACGACCGGCGCACGGGTGAGTAACGCGTATGCAACCTACCTTTAACTGGAGAATAACCCGGAGAAATTCGGACTAATACTCCATAATATCCTAAAAGGGCATCCTTTAAGGATTAAAACTACGGTGGTTTTAGATGGGCATGCGTGACATTAGCTAGTTGGTGAGGTAACGGCTCACCAAGGCAACGATGTCTAGGGGTTCTGAGAGGATTATCCCCCACACTGGTACTGAGACACGGACCAGACTCCTACGGGAGGCAGCAGTGAGGAATATTGGTCAATGGGCGAAAGCCTGAACCAGCCATGCCGCGTGCAGGATGACGGCCCTATGGGTTGTAAACTGCTTTTATACGGGAAGAACCCTTCGGACGTGTCCGAAGTTGACGGTACCGTAAGAATAAGCACCGGCTAACTCCGTGCCAGCAGCCGCGGTAATACGGAGGGTGCAAGCGTTATCCGGATTTATTGGGTTTAAAGGGTGCGCAGGCGGATTAGTAAGTCAGTGGTGAAATCCCCCGGCTCAACCGGGGAATTGCCGTTGATACTGTTAGTCTAGAGTTTAGTTGAAGTAGGCGGAATGTAGCATGTAGCGGTGAAATGCATAGATATGCTACAGAACACCAATTGCGAAGGCAGCTTACTAACCTAAAACTGACGCTCAGGCACGAAAGCGTGGGGATCAAACAGGATTAGATACCCTGGTAGTCCACGCTGTAAACGATGATCACTCGTTGTTGGCGATATACTGTCAGCGACTGAACGAAAGCATTAAGTGATCCACCTGGGAAGTACGATCGCAAGGTTGAAACTCAAAGGAATTGACGGGGGCCCGCACAAGCGGTGGAGCATGTGGTTTAATTCGATGATACGCGAGGAACCTTACCTGGGCTTAAATGTTAGATGACAGTCCCCGAAAGGGGATCTTCCTTCGGGACATCTTACAAGGTGCTGCATGGTTGTCGTCAGCTCGTGCCGTGAGGTGTCGGGTTAAGTCCCATAACGAGCGCAACCCCTATTCTTAGTTGCCATCAGGTCAAGCTGGGGACTCTAAGAAAACTGCCTACGCAAGTAGTGAGGAAGGTGGGGATGACGTCAAATCAGCACGGCCCTTATGTCCAGGGCTACACACGTGCTACAATGGCCAGTACAGAGGGTCGCTACCTGGTGACAGGATGCTAATCTCGAAAGCTGGTCTCAGTTCGGATTGGAGTCTGCAACTCGACTCCATGAAGCTGGAATCGCTAGTAATCGCATATCAGCCATGATGCGGTGAATACGTTCCCGGGCCTTGTACACACCGCCCGTCAAGCCATGGAAGCTGGGGGTACCTGAAGTCCGTAACCGCAAGGAGCGGCCTAGGGTAAAACTAGTGACTGGGGCTAAGTCGTAACAAGGTAGCCGTACCGGAAGGTGCGGCTGGAATACCTCCTTTCTGGAGAGATTCGCTTTATCCCGAGTAATCGGGAGTTGATATTTGCTACTATTGCTAACTTCATATTTTTATTTTTCGGCTTTTGATAAGCCGCCCAAGCGAGCAGCGCACTGCTCCTTCCTAACGAGAGCGAAGGAAGTTATTTACAAAGCAGTAAATGATCGAGTCCCGTAGCTCAGTTGGTTAGAGCACTACACTGATAATGTAGGGGTCCGCAGTTCAAGTCTGCGCGGGACTACATTTTAACAAATCGTTTTGGGGAATTAGCTCAGTTGGCTAGAGCGCTAGATTTGCATTCTAGAGGTCAAGGGTTCGACTCCCTTATTCTCCACCTGGCTCGTCCTTTATGGATGGGTGAAACTCCTGAAAGATGGAATTTCAAGTTCTTTGACATCATGAAAGAAGATACAACAAGATTAGTCAGATAATGATTGATCACTATACAATATTACTGTTAAGATAGTAAGAAAGTAAATAAGAGCGTACGGCGGATGCCTTGGCTCTCAGAGGCGATGAAGGACGTGATAAGCTGCGATAAGCTTCGGGGAGGTGCAAATAACCTTCGATCCGGAGATTTCCGAATGGGGCAACCCACCATGTTGAAGACATGGTATCTGTCGAAAGACAGAAGCAAACCCGGTGAACTGAAACATCTAAGTAACCGGAGGAAGAGAAAATAATAATGATTCCCCAAGTAGTGGTGAGCGAACGGGGAAGAGCCCAAACCGGCAATGTTACGGCATTACCGGGGTTGTAGGACTGTATCATGGGAAGTAAATCAATAGCAGAACATATCTGGAAAGTTAGACCATAGCAGGTGATAGTCCTGTATGCGAAATAGATTTATTACCTAACAGTATCCTGAGTACCGCGGGACCGGAGAAATCCTGCGGGAATCTGCCAGCACCATCTGGTAAGGCTAAATACTACTGAGAGACCGATAGTGAACTAGTACCGTGAGGGAAAGGTGAAAAGTACCCCGAACAGGGGAGTGAAATAGAACCTGAAACCGTGCGCTTACAAGCGGTCGGAGGTAAACATCCAGCTTCGGTTGGATTAGTAACTGACGGCGTGCCTTTTGCATAATGAGCCTACGAGTTACTCTTCTCTAGCAAGGTTAACCCTGAATTACGGGGGCAGCCGAAGCGAAAGCAAGTCTGAACAGGGCGTTCAGTTAGAGGAGGTAGACGCGAAACTTTGTGATCTACCCATGGCCAGGGTGAAGTTCTGGTAACACAGAATGGAGGCCCGAACCGGTTGTCGTTGAAAAGACTTCGGATGAGCTGTGGGTAGGGGTGAAAGGCTAATCAAACTGAGAAATAGCTCGTACTCCCCGAAATGCTTTTAGGAGCAGCCTTGGAGTAAGTGTTATAGAGGTAGAGCTACTGATTGGACTAGGGGGCTTCACCGCCTACCAAATCCTGACAAACTCCGAATGCTATAACATATATCCAGGAGTGAGCGCGCGGGTGCTAAGGTCCACGCGCGAGAGGGAAAGAACCCAGACCATCAGCTAAGGTCCCCAAATGTATACTAAGTTGTTCTAACGAGGTCCGATTGCTTTGACAGCTAGGATGTTGGCTTGGAAGCAGCCATTCATTTAAAGAGTGCGTAACAGCTCACTAGTCGAGCGATTGGGCGTGGATGATACTCGGGCATTAAGTATACTACCGAAGCTATGGATTTGTCCCGCTTATGCGGGGCGAGTGGTAGGGGAGCATTCCAGTTGCATCGAAGGTGAACCGTGAGGTTTGCTGGAGCGGCTGGAAAAGCAAATGTAGGCATAAGTAACGATAATGCAGGTGAGAAACCTGCACACCGAAAGACTAAGGTTTCCTGATCAACGCTAATCGGATCAGGGTTAGTCGGGGCCTAAGGCGAACCCAAACGGGGTAGTCGATGGACAACTGGTCAAAATTCCAGTACCTGCTTTCATTAAAAAGGGGACGAAGTTCTGTAGGGTGCGCGTACTGACGGAATAGTACGTTGAACCCCGTTTTAAGCGGGGGATAGTACACTGAACCTTCGGGGGATGTGATAGTCATCCGGAAGAACTTCCAAGAAAAGCCGAAGAAAGCAGCCCGTACCGTAAACCGACACAGGTAGTCGAGGAGAGAATCCAAAGGTGCTCGAGTGAATCATGGCTAAGGAACTAGGCAAAATAACCCTGTAACTTAGGGAGAAAGGGTGCCCCGAGCAATCGGGGCCGCAGAGAAACGACCCAGGCGACTGTTTATCAAAAACACATGGCTTTGCTAAATCGAAAGATGACGTATAAGGCCTGACACCTGCCCGGTGCCGGAAGGTTAAGAGGAGGAGTCATCACGCCTTTGGCGTGAGAAGCCCTGAATTGAAGCCCCGGTAAACGGCGGCCGTAACTATAACGGTCCTAAGGTAGCGAAATTCCTTGTCGGGTAAGTTCCGACCTGCACGAATGGTGTAACGATCTGGGTACTGTCTCAGCCATGAGCTCGGTGAAATTGTAGTTCCGGTGAAGATGCCGGATACCCGCAACGGGACGAAAAGACCCCGTGAACCTTCACTATAGCTTAACATTGACATTGGATAAACAATGTGTAGGATAGGTGGGAGACTGTGAAGCGGCTTCGCTAGGAGTCGTGGAGTCAACGTTGAAATACCACCCTTTGTTTATCTAGTGCCTAATCCGTCTACCGACGGAGACAGTGTTTGGTGGGTAGTTTGACTGGGGTGGTCGCCTCCAAAAGCGTAACGGAGGCTTCCAAAGGTACCCTCAGCATGCTTGGTAACCATGCGTAGAGTGCAATAGCATAAGGGTGCTTGACTGTGAGACCAACAAGTCGAGCAGGTACGAAAGTAGGGTATAGTGATCCGGCGGTTCCGCATGGAAGGGCCGTCGCTCAAAGGATAAAAGGTACTCCGGGGATAACAGGCTGATCACTCCCAAGAGCTCACATCGACGGAGTGGTTTGGCACCTCGATGTCGGCTCGTCACATCCTGGGGCTGAAGAAGGTCCCAAGGGTTCGGCTGTTCGCCGATTAAAGTGGCACGCGAGCTGGGTTCAGAACGTCGCGAGACAGTTCGGTCTCTATCTGTTGTGGGCGTTGGAAGCTTGAGAGGAGCTGACCTTAGTACGAGAGGACCGGGTTGGACATACCTCTGGTGTACCTGTTGTGGCGCCAGCCGCATCGCAGGGTAGCTACGTATGGATGAGATAAGTGCTGAAAGCATCTAAGCACGAAACTCACCTCGAGATGAGGCTTCCTTTAAGGGCCGTTCCAGACCAGGACGTTGATAGGCTGCAGGTATAAAGTCAGTAATGGCAAAGCCGAGCAGTACTAATTGCCCAAACGCTTTCTATTGTCTGTATCAGTCATCACCTGATCGATCTGTTGTTCTTCTTTTATGTTTTGTCATTTTATTATGATATTTAAAATCTTATGGTGATTTTAGCGGTGGTGTTCACCTCTTCCCTTTCCGAACAGAGAAGTTAAGCCCACCAGCGCCGATGATACTGCCGTTATGGTGGGAAAGTAGGTCGTTGCCAACTTTTTATTAATCCCCGTCTCATTTATTTGATTCGGGGATTTTTTTTGTTCGACATTTTTTTATATCAGCAAAACCATCCTGGCATTCTTTATTTTGGACTAAAGCCCACTGAAATATTTTTGTCTTGTACCCCGGCCTAAAGGCCGGGGTTACTGATCAACTTGTTACAAAATTTCATATCAGAGCCAATCCGCTTTGCGCAATACAAGCTAAAAAAAGCCTGACAGGTTTACTTTCATCAAAATCTGTCAGTTTTTTTTTATAATCCTGCGTCGCGTGGCAATGGCTTTTTACTTCACCACAAACTTTACTTTGCCGCAGGCGCCGCCGTTGCTGTACATTACGGTAACGTATATGCCCGCGCTCCAGCCGGAAACATCGAGTTTGGTTTCCTGCTGCCCTTTGTAGATCTTCTGGCTGTGCAACTGGCGGCCAAAGCTGTCGTAGCAGCGTAACTGCAGGTTTTGGTGGTGTTGGGTATTTTCAAACTCCAGGGTAAGCCTGCCATCTTTTACAGGGTTGGGATGCACCTTTATGGGGATGTGGCGGATGCTTTCGTAGTATTCTTCCGGGCCGGGCAGCTCCTCGATATCTGTTACCACCAGGCATTCCGTTAAATCTATAATGCCCGATTCTATCTGATGCGGACACAGGCTGTCGTAAACACGCTGGGTGGTGTCGTAAGGCGCGGATTGGAGATTTTCATCGTTTTTGTAAACTAAAAAATCAACCTGGTTTCCTTCTCTATAACTAAGTGGAACGATATAATTCCCATCATAGGTTTTTTGTAAGCCGGGACGCCAACTAATGGTTTGTGGATGGCTTTTGATATGATAAAGGTTCCCGGCAGTGTCTATTACCATATCACCACCCGGATTTGCACTTGGTTTCGTACCATACTGGCCGATAGCCATAAACAGCGTGTCGTTGATGCGTAAAATATTAGTAATATCATTGCCACGGATGTCCGGCCCAAATGAGCGGTTAGGAATTTCGCGATAGCCATATTCCTGTCCGTTCGGGCCATAAAACATCAGCAACGAACAGGGTTCGTCCGGATCAAAAAACCTCCTGAGCCCCACGCCCATAAGTAATGTATCATTAATTGCAATGGTATGAAAAGCGTCCCCAAATACCGAATCAGTAGCATGAAAGGGTTTCATCCATAACTCCTTAAAGGTGGAGGATACGTGAATAAACATGGGACGGAGAAATACATGATCAGGATCGTCGGGATAGGGATAGTAGCAGTACCCCGAAATATAATAATCTCCATTATGTTGCATCACCCGGTACGAGCCATATTGAGCCATTAGCGGATGGTCTTCCGGTCGGGCATAGGCTTGCTTTAAAACAACTTCTCCGTCCAGTGTAATTTTGGTCAGGAAGCTATGTTCCCAGGTGGGATAACCACCGTACTCCAGCAAAGCCACAAGATATCCCTCATCGTTGATTATCATATCAAATGTAGCACCACCGTTTGATCTGGGGTTTGGGAAATATTTACACCAAACAGGATTGCCGCATGGATCCAATTTTATAATGAATGGGTATCCTGTACTTTGGTTCCTAGACCCAATACCACCGACATAAGTATTTCCAAGGCTATCCTGAATAACTGAAAAAAGCGAACTGCCTCCCAGTTGGTCATGTAATAAAGTTTTGTCATACAACACGTTGCCATTAATATCCATTTTGGCAAGATATGCTTTGTCG
>Ga0265293_10007856_pt1 | contig 16188 bp, 13 predicted proteins | sample Munlanlewell138R_FD_192505 | JGI IMG/M metagenome (GOLD analysis project Ga0265293, IMG submission 192505) | Leachate microbial communities from a municipal landfill in Southern Ontario, Canada - Leachate well 138R | ecosystem: Engineered > Solid waste > Landfill > Unclassified | place: Canada...
ATTTTATAGATAAATCAGCTAAATATCTTTTAGGTATTAATAAGCATATATTATCGTCTACCTCTTTGATAATCCAATTATCATAATTTATGCTATTGGCGATTAAATTTAAATACATTTCTAAGTATGCTGCATTAATAACTGCTTCTGGGGTGTCGCTTGTATTGTTTAATAATTCTGGAGCATTAGGCATACTAAATCTTATGTCGTTAACTATTTTAAGAATTTCTTCTTGTATTTTGCTTTTAAGATTATTGATATTTTGATCAGTTATATTATATTTATTTATAAACAACTCTATATCTTTGTTTACTTGATTATATTTAGTAAAAGCATATATGCAAATATTTTTAAATTTTTCTATAAATTGCTTATCTTTAAATTTTGATGTGCCCGAATATTTTTTATGAAGTTGATTAATATTTAGATTCAAAAAATCATTAAACATTTGTTTATGCTCTAATATGTTAATTATAATAGTTTTACTTGCTAATATAGGTGCTATTTCATTATGCATAGCAACCATACATCCGCCTGTAGTAGATTTTATGCCTGTAGGGTTTGATTGTTGCATATATTCTTTAAGATTAATCTCTTTATTATTATTTTTATTATTATTATGAGCAATAGCATATGGTGTATCTAGATTATGATATATATTTTCAATATTAAAATTTTCAAAAAACATAATCATCTGTCTATTTGGTATTTTATGGTCTGAATTAGCATACAGAAAACCCATAAAGCTACTTATAAGTAATACTATTTTATTTATTTTGATAATTTTCATAATTTTTTCCACATTTAATATTTTTATTTTTTAATAACTTTTTATCAATTTATAATATTATTAAAATAAATTAAGATAATAATTAATTTATCTTAATTTATTTTAATAATATGTAATCTTTATGCAAATTTACTTTTAACATCGTTTATATAAGATTTTAAATTAGGCTTAAGAGCGAATATCTCATTTTTGTAGCTTTGTTTTCTTGCATTTGATTTATATTTGCACAATTTGATTTGAGTTTTAAAATCTAGCTCTGGACAATATTTTGGGCATCTAATTTTGTAAAAACTATTTTCCGACATATTATTATCAAAATATATATAAGCAGTTGCTGGACCTGTATTTCTATTCATGTTTTTTAATTTATCTGTGTTTATAATATTTCGAATTATAATTACATTATTAAGTTCTAAAACATCTTGATTGTTAATTAATTTGTCTGTATTTTTACATTTTAATTTTTTAATCCAAAATAATTTTGGTGCTGGAATTTCTTCAAAATATAAAAATGGTTTTACAATATCTTTAAAATCTAAATTGGGTGCACAAATATTCTCAAATACATGCCCTGCAAAGCCGGGTAGCATTGAAATTATAGCTTCATATTTATTATTTATATGCAATGTTTGTGGAATATAATCTGAATACAGTAAATTTACGTTTTTATCTAAAGTACTCAATTTAAATTCTGAGTTAATTATCGATATATTTTCATCTTGAAATGGCGATACTTTAAAAGTATCTGTATCTTTAAATCTAATTAATGGAGTATTGCATATATTTTGTACAGAACCATCTTTTTTATCTAATTTATAATCAAATTCATATGGATGTAAGCTTTTTGCAATATATTTTAATATTTGCGGATCTTTATAATTACTAGTCTCTAATTTATTGAAAAAATCGTCAAATATTAAAGAGGTGCTTATTTTTATTTTTTTATTCTTAAAGTCTATATGGTCTTTAGAAATATTTATTTTATTATTTATATGGTAATATGGAGGTATTCTAAGAACTGGCATTAACTGTATTGACATATTTTCGCATATTGTCCCTGATACTATATCATAATTAAAAATTAATGGTTTATTATTATGCATATATGGCTTTATTAAATGATCTCCACCGGCATAACATGAGGTATAATATAAAAATGCGGTGTTTATATTGTTATTTAAAAATAATAAAGTATTTGTAAAATCCTCTTTTGACATCGATAATATAGCTCCATCTGCTAAATCAATATTATTAACAATATAATTATTATAATTTCTTGCATGCTCTATCTTTTGGATTTCATAGTTTATAAGATCTATATTTCTTAAATATCTCTGTTTTTGTCTTCTTAAACATTTACTTTTTAGTTTATCTCTATAATATTTTTTCAGTTTTTTCAGTTGAGGTAGAAATATTTTTTCATTACTTTCGTAGTATCCATGACCTGCACAATAAAAAGACCATATTATATCTTTTGCATATTTTTTGTTTACAAATAAATTCTTCATAGAATTGATTATATTAAATTGATAATCATTTAGATTAAGTTTTGATAGATTAAATTCTGAATTAAAGTATTGTTTATTTATTAAATTGTTAAAGCTTAAATCTTTTAAGTGATTTACTCTAAGCCCTAATTTAACTTCTAATTTTGTCAATTTATTTTTTAATCGATTATTGCGGTTTTTAAACCTAATATCTTTATGATTTATAGATATATTGTCTAGATATTTTTTAGGTATTAATAAACATAAATTATTACTTACTTCTTTTATTAACCAATTATCATATGCAATAGTATTAATAATTATACTAAGAAACATTTCTACATATGCCATATTGCAATTTTTGTTAAATTTATCGTTTAATAGAAATGGAGAGTTTGCTATATTAAAATTTTTATTTTTTACTATTTCAACGATTTTTGATTGTATCTGATTTATAAAGTTATTAGAATTTTCATTGGTTATATTATTTTTATTTATAAAAAGTTCTATTTCTTTATTAATTTGATTATATCTATCAGAAGTATAAACGCATATGTCTTTAAATTTTTTTAAAAATTCTATATTGCTAAATTTTGCTTTATTTGAATATTTTTGCTTAAGTTGCTTAATATCTAAATTTACAAAATCATTAAATAATTTTTTATGTTCTAATGCATTAATAATAATAGTTTTACTTACAAATATAGGCGCTGCTTGCTGATGCATTGCAACCAAATACGCTCCTGTAATAGCACCAACTCCAGCAGGTTGAGGGGGATCAAATTCTGACATATTATTATTGTATGAACTATTTAAAGTTTTTTCTATTTTTTCATCATTTAAATTTTCAAAAAGCATAATCATACGCCTATTTGGTCTTTTATATTCTGATTGAGGATATAAAAAACCCATAAAGCAATTTATAATTAATATGATTATGGCATTTATTTTAGTACACTTCATATTATATTCCGTTTTATATTTTTTATTTATTTATATTTTGTAAATTTTCTCATTGTAAATTATAAACAAATAAAATTTTTTGTCAATTTGTAAATATTTTGACTGTAAATAATAGAAGTTATGAGTATCTTATTATGAGTATTTTATATTGATAAAATATTATTTTTTAATATTATTTTGTTTTAAGATCTTCACTATAAAATATATAAAGTCCTATGATGATTATTATGCAAGCAATTACAAATTGTGTTGTTATGACTTCGCCTAATAAAATGTATCCATAAATTGCAGCAAATATAGGTTCTATAAAACCTACAAAAGATATGAGTGTTGCGCTGTATCTTTTAAGAAGATATGCATAAAGATTATAGCATATAATATTTGATACCAAGATTATACTCATAGTGCTTAAAATAAAATCTTTATTAATGTTTATTAATTTAGTTTTGTCTTCTAATATTAAAGAAAATAAAAGTGATATTATCCCACCGATTATCATGCTTGATGAATTTGAAAATAATATTATATCATCAGAGTATTGCTGGTTTGTACACTTTTGATCTGAGGAATTTAATTTTAACTTTTTTATTAATTGGCGCATTGCTATCCATCCATAAGATGTGGCAAAAGATGCTACTATCATGGCTAGCTCTGGCCAAGATACAGGGGAGAGGTTTTTGAAATTGGATGGATTTTCGCTATATAACATGAAAATAAATCCAGTTGTTCCTATAGCCATTCCTAAGAATTTTTTTTTAGTAATACGCTCTGTAAGCAAAAAATAAGATAAAATAGCTGAAATAAATGGTGTTATTGAATATATAAAACAAGCATTTGCAGATGATATATATTTAAGTGCCCAAGTCTCAGTTGCATTAACTATAAATACGTTAAATATAGCAAGTACTATAATATAGTTAATATATTTTAGTGAATTTTTAACTAGGTCTTTAAATATACTTTTATTATATTTAAGATATTGGTAAAAAACCAGTATAACGCCTCCTATAATCATACGTATAGCTGTGAAAAACAAGGGTTGGCAGTTTGCAAGAGCTAATTTTGTAAGTGGAAAAGTAAGAGCAAATAATGCATGCATTATAAATAATAAGATCATAAGGCTTTGTGTTTAGGATTAATTAAAATTTAATAAAATTTAATTAAATTTAATAAAGTTTAATATAGTGATTAATATTTTTTTTAAAAAAGCTATTATTAAAATAATAAGTTAATTGGTTTAATAAGTCAAAAAATCTATAATTAAAAATCTATAATTAATAGATATTTTAAAAATTGATTAAAAGTAATTTTTTATATATTAGCTCTGTTTTAATTAGAATTTATTTTTAAAAGTTATTCTAAATATGCAATGTTTAAATTTGGGTTTGTTAATCTTATTTTTTTATAATATCTTTTTCTATTATCTTTTTTGTATAAATTTGTATAAAAACGAGAAATAATCAAATTTAGATTCTGTATAATAAAATTAACTTTAGAAAGTAATTTAAATTATTTTAAGGAGGCTTCTTATGTTAGTAAATAAAGCAAAATTTAGCATTATATTATTCTTAAGTCTTACTTTTTTTGCAAATAAATTTGTAGATAATTCACTAGTGGGTAATCCTAAGTTAATTGATCTATTATTAACAGATTTAATTAATGAGAGTCAAGAAGTTCAAGATAATCAAGAGTATATTATACCAAATTATCTTAAAGATATTTTTCACTATAATAATAGTAATAATTGTTATAATTATCAATATTGCCAATATGGCTATGTCATACAAAAAATCGGACAGTGCGTTGGAGTAATACTTTTGGTTTCTATCTTACTAGCTTTCTGGTGGCTTATTGTACCGACAAATTATAGTAACGATAATAGGCATAAAAAAATGAGTTAATTACTCTAAGATTTATTAATTGCATTTGATTATACTAAAACTTAATTATAAACTTAATATAACATTAACAATATTATATTAAATTTATTGTTGTATTAAGGAGGTATAAAAAATTATGTTTAATACAATTTCTGTTTTTTTAGCTGGATTAGCTTCTACTATGGGACTGGGCGGGTCTTATGATAAAGTTGGCGTAAGTCGTTTAAATGAACATCGTCTTAAATTAAGAAAAGATATTATATATTATCATATTCAAGTTAATCGAGATGATATCAGGAACCTTGAAAAGGAGCTTATTGATAAATACAAAGATATGAGCGTACAAGGGGAAATTAATACTATCGAATTTAGATATATAAAAGATTGCTTTAATAAAGGTTTGGCAAATCTGATATTTAAACAAGCAGATAATATTTTACATGTTAATGATAATGGTAATGATATTGAGCATATTTATTTTTTTAAATTAGCATATGATAAAGATAAAAATCTTAATGGTCTTAATGATCTTAATGTGATAAGTCAACAAAGTTGGCGTAATATTATTTGTAAGTCCTTAAATTATGTTGTTGATAATTATGATGAATGCGACTTTAACCCAGACGCTATAAATAAAGTTATTAATATAAATTTACAATGTCTTTATGATTGTAACCTATATTATATTATTAAGTTGGATGATGATATTCAAATATATCCTGAGCATATAAATTCATATATTGAAAATTATAGATATGAAAATCGCTTTTTAAGTGAATCAAATCCTAAAGGGCTCAAAAATTTGGGCCAGAGTTGTTATATAAATGCCTTACTTCAGGCTCTTACTAATTTGTCAAAATTTAAATGTGAGTTACTTGCTGTTGAAAATAATTATCCTGAGAATTCTTTTTCTAAATCATTAATTAAATTTCTAAAAGATTATGCTAGTAAATCCCCAGGCATTAATGCGGTTAGTCATGCAAATGTAACACATAAAATTTGGGATTTTAAAGATAACTTAGGAAGAAGTCTATTTGCAGAAGGTACAACTTCAGATTCTCATGAACTTTTTTTAAAAATAATAGACTGTTTGGTAGAAGAAGGAGTAGCTCAAAATAGATTGTTAACAACAAGCTCAATTAAAGATTTATTTCATATGGAAAATAATAAATATAATGGCAATTATCTATTAGGAACTCCATGTACTATTGGTCTTGAGATTCCTATATGTCAAGAAGAAGGAGATAATTTACGTATCTCTGAAGATCTGTATGAGGCTATGAGTGAGAATTATTTTTCATCTAGACCAGAAGAGCCTCAGAATATAAATTCTGTTACAAAAATTAAAAAAGCACCTGATATATTGGTTATTAGTATGATGAGATATTATTGTAATCGAATAAGTGGGGAAATTACTAAAATCTGTAATAATATTTCTTTTCCTTTTGAGTTAAATATGGATAGATATCTTGATAGAGCATATGATCAAGCAGATAGATCAGCTATTTATGATCTTAACTCAATAATTATGCATCATGGATCAGGTTATCATTATACTGTATATTTAAAAAAGGATAATGGTTGGTATTATTGTAATGATGATATATATATAAGTGAGATTCCACTTAGTGAAGATGATTTGCTTCATGAAATTCGTAGTCAATACAAAAAAATGAATCCCTATGTACTTATTTATTCTAAAAAAGATAATAGAATTCCCAGTGTACATCCTGAAAATATGCAGCAAGCAGAATCTGATAATGAGCAGGAAGTTGAAATTGATCAAAACTTGATCTGTGAATATATTGGTCATATTAAGCATGATCGCTTGAAACAGATTATACGTGAAAGTTTAGATGAAAAGATAGAACATGATTTAGATCATACTTCTAATATTTATAATGGTAACTTTAGTCCTTCCAGTAAAAAGGCATTAAATAATTATATAATAAAGATTTTAGAAGATCGGGCAAAAAAAGATTTTGAATATATATGTTTAAAATTTAATAGTCAAGATATTAAAGGGACTTTGCATTTATGTTATACCAATAGTTTTGGTCATGATATTATAATCTCAATAATTAGGCTAGAAGATAAATATCCATTTATTATTTTAACTTCTAAGGATAATAATCTTGATAAGATAAAAGAGGATATTTTACCAATACTTCGAATATTGCACGATAAATTTATAAAGCCTCATCAAGAAGATCTAGATTTACATGCAGATGTTCAAGCAGATTCTTAAGCATAATAGTTTAAAATAGCATAAATATAGTAAATTAAACTAGTAAGTTAATTTAATTAAGATTATATTAATTAAAATTAGTTTTAATTTTTAATTTTAGTTTAATTATTGACTACAAAATAAAATATATAAATTTATTTATATATTTTATTAATCTATTATCTAAGGATACTATATATGAGCCAAATATTATTTTTTGCTTTATTTTTTGCTATTTATGCTATTTATATTGGAATTGCTTTTGTTACTTCAAAGTCTTCAAAATCTGTTGATGATTATTTTCTTGCTGGACGTAATTTAACACTTTTTCAAACAATTGTATCTTTAGTAGCAACTCAATTGGGTGGTGGATTTATTTTAGGAATATCTCAAGATTCTTATAAATTTGGCTATTATGGGCTATTATATGCTATTGGAATATGTTTAGGGTTTTTAATGTTAGGTTTTGGAGCTGCATTTAAACTCAGAGCTTTTAAAATTGAAACTATAAGTCAGATTTTTGAAAATTATTATGGTTCGTCTAACTTAAGAAAATTTTCATCTATTATCTCTATTTTGTCACTTATAGGAATATTTACTGCTCAGATAGTTGGCTCTAAGTCTTTATTATTATCTTTAGGAGTTTATAATAATATATTATTTATAATTTTATGGAGCATAATAATTATTTATGCTATGGTTGGTGGTCTGAAAGCTATAGTCCAAAATGATATTATGCAATTATGTTTAATAATTATTGTATTTCTAACTTTATTTCTTTGTGATTTTATATTCAATTTTAGTCAATTTTTTTTGATATTTGAATCTTTATTTAAAGATAAAATATTTGTAGCAGAAGATATTAATCTAAAATATCTGCTTCCTGTTGCAATTATACCTGCTTTGTATTCTTTAATTGAACAAGATTTAGCTCAAATATTCTTTGCTTGCAAAAGTCCTAAATATGCAAAAATAGCTTCATTTGGATCTGGTATAGTATTGTTTCTCTTTGCATTAATTCCTTTATATTTTGGTGTTAAAGCTAAATTTCTAAATATAAATATAGAGGATTCTTGCAATCCTTTAATGTCTCTATTTTCACAAAATTATAGTTCTTTAATAACTATTTTTGTATCTTACGGTGTATTAGCTGCTATAATCTCTACAGCAAATGGAATTTTGTGCGCGATAAGTTCTAGCATAGTTAAAGATTTTAATTTACTTGATCTTAAAAATAATAAATCCAATATAATTATTTCAAAATTAGTTATGTTATTTGTTGGGATTATCGGGCTACTTGCAGCATTTTATTTAAAAGATATTATTAAAGTATTAGTTGATAGTTATGCTATTACGATTTCTTCTACGTTTGTATCTATTTTGGCTGTTTATATTGTAGCCAGTAAACAGAATAATTATAAAATTATGATGCCCAAATTAGCAGCATATCTTAGTTTTTTTTCGGGGTTATTCTCTTTTATAATATTCTTAACTCTAGATACTTCTATTTTCGTAAATCCAGAATTTGATAGTTTTGTTTTATCTTTAATATTCTACATACTTGGCTATAGTATAGAAAAATATTATAAATATTAAATTAATAAATATTAATTTATATAAGAATATAGAGGGATTTTTATATATAAAATCTTTTATTATTGTAATATCTAGTAGTTTTTTATTATAATATTAATATAATAGAAAATTCTTAGATATTAAAGGAGGAATATAATGGTAAAAGATTCAAGAGATAATACTCGTAATGAAAAAAGAGTCCATAATGGTTTTGATCATGATAGATTAACGGAACAAGCAACAAGTCAATCAGCAAGTAGAAGATCTGGGCAAGCTCGTTCAGATAATAAATATATGAGTGGTATAGATATGAGTGAATTAAGAGGATTTGGATATCTACTTGGCGGAATGCTTTTATTCCTATATCCATTACGCCTTTTCCCCATGCTTAATAGCGCACTTAACTGGGCATTTATGGTTGCAGGGATCGTAGCAGCAGTTTATGGGGCAAATAATGCACAATTATGGCAGAAAGTTGTCAGTGCGTATAATTATGTAAAATCAATATTTACTTCTGACAAAAGAGATACTTTAGGTAGCAATAAAGATACTGACAATAATTATCATTAATAAAATTAATAACTTAAAATTTATAATTAAAAATGATTTATAGCTAGCAGAAATAGCTATAAATTATTTTTAATTATAAATAGCTAAAATTAAAGTTAATAAGTTTATTGAATTTATAAGAATAATTTTGCTTAATATTGAAGATGATCAATTATTTATCTTGATTTATCTAAAATTTAAGGAAATCTATGATGCATAAACTATTTAAATTAGCTTTATTATTTTTAATTACTTGTACTTATATAATAAAAGCTCAAGAAGAGATCACTAAAAGTTGTTGTTCTGGCCCTAAAACTGGAGTATATAAATCTATTTATGCGCAGGATCTGACAGTTACCGGTAAAGCATTATTCAGAGGCAATGTAGATGTAGGTGGAACTATTACTGCAGGTGCTGTTGCTGCAAGAGGTAGCCTTACTATTAATAATAAGAATGTAGTATCGGCAGGATCTGAGGCTTTAACAGATCTTAGGTTTTCTTTTATTTTTCCTGATGATTTGTCGCTTACAATCACAGCCGATAATTCTTCTGGATCATATGTTTTTAATGCAACTGTTCCAGATAATACTTTAATTACAAGAGTTCGTGGTTTTGGAGTTACTCAAAGCAGTTTACTTATTGTTTCAGCAATCAATTTAGCTGCATCAGGTTTTAGCCTACTTTATAGTAATCCAGATGTAGGTTCTATAACTATTGCAGATGGTAATCTCACTCATCCAATTGATACTGCTTGTGCAATTACTATAATATTTTCTTTTGTAGGTAAATTTACTAATCCATTTTCGGATTCAAATTTTAATGCACCTACTATTAATATGGCTTTTGAGAGGCTAGGATCTTTTTATAGTAATGACGGTATCATATTAAATGTGACTCCCTATGTGAATAATGTAACGAATCAAGAATTTACGGCAAATATAGCTATTACTGCTATTGGTAAAGAAGTTTCAACTGCTGCTAATGTAACTGCATTGGCTAATGCAATTTCTCAATTTATCTCAAATTCATATGTAAACTTTATAGTACAGGGAGCTTGATCTAAATTAATTATTATCTTATTTATATATTATTTTATATATTATCTATAAACGCAATTTTTGACATTAATTTAAAACCGAGTCATAATTATAAATAATAAATAATAAAAAAGTGAAATAATCTTAAAATTAATCAATCTTTATTAGAGGTTTTAAAAACTATGGCAACTAGTAAATCCGGTGGATCGACTCAGAACGGCCGTGACAGTATAAGTAAACGGTTAGGTGTTAAATTATTTGATGGCCAAAAAGTATATGGTGGCGAAATTATAGTAAGACAAAGAGGTACAAAATTTCATCCAGGTGTTAATACTGGTTTAGGCAGAGATCATACAATATTTGCACTAAATCCAGGCTTAATAAAGTTCCATTGGGGAACAAAAGGTCGCAAATACGTTTCAGTTATTGCGCAAGACAATCAAAAGTAAAAATATAATTATAAAAAAAACTGAGATGTTATTTGAAGATTTTCAGAGCGATAATTCTTAATTAAAAATAAATAATAAAAAAATTGACCAGCACTATAATCAGTATTTTTAGATAAAATTAACTTAAGATAAAAAGTAATTAAAATATTGGTTAAAGTATTTATAGAGTATATTTGCACATGGAGCATTATGTTTAATTTTTTAAGATATTCAAGCCATCAAGCATTAGAGAAACCGATCGATTTTTTAAAATTTATTTGGATCTCATTGGGCTTTTCAATTTTAATATTTTTAACATTTTCTGGATTTTATCTCTATAGATATCATAAAATAGGCTCGGCATTTAATTATAGTGTAGATTTTACTGGTGGAGTTCAGACTTTATTTAAATTCGATAAACCAGTAAATTCGCAAAATCTTATAAAAGTTTTAGATGAAAATGGCTGGTCAGGTACGGTAGCACGTGAATTTAACCCAAAAGAGCATCTAATAAGGGTTAAAAAAGAAACAAAAGATGTAAAGGAAGAAGCTGAAAATATAAGAAAAACTATACAGAAGAACCTAACAGGTAATTATAATGTTGAGCTACTTAAGGTAGATAGTGTAGGTGGAGCAACAGGTTCAAAATTATGGATAAAATCTTTTTATGCAATAGGAATATCATTATTAGCTATGCTTATTTATATTGGATTAAGATTTTGGAATAATGCTTATGCTGCCGGCGCTATTATTTCGTTATTTCATGATGCAGTTGTGATATTAACTGTATTTTTGATTTTAGATAAAGAAATATCAATAAATGTTATAGGAGCTATACTAGCTGTCCTTGGTTATTCTATTAACGATACTATAGTTATATTTTCAAAAATTAGAGATAATGTTAAAAAATACCCAGATAAGTCTTTAAGAGATATTATAAATATTAGTACAACAGAAACTTTAAGTAGAACAATTTTGACAACTTTATCAACTTTGTTAGTTGTAATTTCTCTTTTATTATTTGGAGGCGATATTTTATCAGATCTATCATTGGCTCTTTTAGTTGGGATAGTTTTTGGTATATATTCAACGATCTTTATTGCAAATCCTGTATTATTATTATTGTACAAAGATAATAAAATAAATAAAATAACAAAATAATTTTTTAAGTATTTATATTTTAAATTACATATATTATTTATATTTAATTGCATATAATTTATTTCTTAATTTATTTTCTGTGAATAACAAAATTAAACATTAATTAACATTCTTAGGAGTTAAACTCAATGAATGAACACAATTTGGGGCATTTAAGTCTCTCAGAACTTCAAAACCAAGCCAAGAGACTTGGTATTGTTGGATCGACTTTAATGTCTAAGAATGAGCTGATTAAGCTTGTTGAAGAATATGAAAAAGAACCCGATAAAGAAAGGGAAGTAGAAGGGGTACTTGAAAGATTACCGGATGGATTTGGATTTTTACGATCATCTAAATTCGATTATGTTTCTGGACCTGATGATATATATGTTTCTCCCTCTCAGATAAGAAGATTTAATCTCAGAACAGGTGATACTGTTGGCGGTGTAATTAGAAAGCCTAAAGATGGCGAGAAATATTTTGCTTTATTAAAAGTTAATAAAGTTAATTTTAAAGAATCTTCTCAATTAATAGACCGTAATTTTTTTGATAGACTATCACCTTTGCATCCAGATAAAAAATTTACATTGGAATGGAATCCTTCGATTATATCAACTCGTATTATGGATCTTTTTACACCAATTGGAAGAGGGCAAAGAGGGTTAATTGTAGCGCCACCTAAAGTTGGTAAAAGTATATTACTCAAAGAGATAGCTCAGGCTATATTAGCAAACAGCCCAGAAGTTTATCTTATAGTATTATCAATAGATGAACGTCCTGAAGAAGTAACTGATTTAAAGAGAACTATAAAAGGGAAAAATGCAGAAATTATAAGTTCTACATTTGATGAATCAGCAGATAGGCATGTTGCAGTTTCTGAAATAGTGCTGGAAAAGGCAAAAAGATTAGTAGAAGTAGGGTATAACGTAGTGATTTTACTTGATTCTATTACAAGACTTGCAAGAGCTTATAATGCTATAGCTCCATCTTCTGGAAAAATATTGACTGGTGGGATTGATTCTAATGCACTGCAAAGACCAAAAAGATTTTTTGGAGCTGCTAGAAATACAGAAGAAGGTGGGACGTTAACTATTATAGCAACAGCCTTAATAGAAACAGGCTCAAGAATGGATGAAGTCATATACGAAGAATTTAAAGGTACTGGCAATATGGAAATACATATGAGCCGTAAAATAGCAAACAGAAGAACATTTCCAGCATTTGATCTGCTTGTGTCAGGTACTAGACGCGAAGAATTATTGTTAAGTGAATTAGAACTCAATAAGGTTTGGGTTTTAAGGAAATTTTTGAGTTCCATGAACACTATAGAGGGTATAGAATTTATTATAGATAAAATTAAAAAATTCAAGACCAATGAAGAATTTCTTGATGCTATGAACAAAAAAAGCTTTAATGGTGTATCGTCAACACCAACAAGTAATTTTATAGACTGATTTATATACTAATTTTGTAATTTATAAAAATAGAATTTTAATATATATCAAGAGAAAAATCAGAAAATTGATTATTTAGAAATTTGCGATAAGCAACAAAAGCTATCATTGCTGCGTTGTCTGTGCAATATCTTTTATCTGGAGCAAAAAAAGCAATATTATTATTAATACATGTTTTTTCTAATTCTGATTTTATATATTTATTACAAGCAACGCCACCTACAAAAGCTACAGCCTTAATATTTGAAAATTGTTTAAAAGCTAGTATCAATTTTTGTTTAAAGATATCTGCTACAGCTTTTAATAAAGAGCTAGAAACTTGTTGTTTTAAATATATACTTTTATCTGATAATCTTTTTTCTATATTATTATAAGCATTTTTTTTAATTAAATCATAAAAAACTGCAGTTTTAATTCCTGAAAAACTAAAGTCATAGCTATTACTCATTGCTCTTTTATATTTAAAGAAGTCTTGAAAGTGAACTTCTTCAGCTAATTTTTCGATAATAGGTCCACCAGGATAATCTAGTTCTAAAAGCTTAGCGACTTTATCAAATGCTTCTCCAGCTGCATCATCTAAAGTTTGGCCTAGAAGCTGGTATTCTAGATAGTTGTTAACTATATAGAATGAAGTATGACCTCCAGAAGCAGTTAAGCATAAAAATGGAAATGGAATATTATTATCTATGCATGCGGAAAACATATGTCCTTCAAGGTGATTAATTCCTATAAGTTTTTTATTATTGGCATAAGCTATAGCTTTGGCAAAGCTTAATCCTATTAAAAGCGACCCTGGCAAACCTGGTTTATTAGTGGCAGCTATAATATCGACATCTTTTAGAGTTACATTGGCTTTATCTAGTGCTGATTGGACTATAAGCTTTATTTTTTCAAGATGAGCTTTAGATGCGATTTCGGGCACGACTCCACCGAATTTTTTATGCATCTCTATTTGAGAGAATAAATCACTTGATAACATTTTGTTTTTTAAATTATCATTTTCACTTGTAGCTTGATAAACAGCAGCAGCTGTCTCATCGCATGAACTTTCTATTGCTAGTATAATTGGCATAATTTTTTTATTTTAATATTTATCTTTCTAATAATCCTATAGAAACTATAACGTCTTGATTATTTGAAGAAGTTTTGTGTATTCTTTTTTTAAGTTTAGTATGAATAGCTCTACTGTCAAATGCTGCTAACCAAATATAGTTCATTGAGGCATTAATTTCGCTAGGTTTAATATCATTTTTAATAATCAACTTAGGTAAATGAATCAAAGTCCCAAAGTTAGCTTTTACTGGATTTTTATTAGAACTATAATCTGAAGATTTATGATTATAAGTAGTTCTTAGACCATCTATATAATTAGGATCAAGTAATACTACTAAAGAACATTCAGGTAATCTTAATGGCAAATTTTCTATGTTTTCTTCTTGAAAATCCCAGACAGAGCTATTACTCTTATCTAATCTATTTGTTATATAAAATATCCTGCACGGTTTATTTTCTATTCTTTCTAGATATTTAATATTATTACCTTCAGATTTATGATTAATTTCTGGCGTAACAACAAGTACTATTTGATTGATATAATTTTCTTGCCTTATTAAACATATATTTTCATCAAAATTTATAGCATAGCCTTTGTAGTAAGCGCATAAATTTGGTATTGTTTTGATAAAATTAGGGAATTCTATTCTTAGTATATAAGATATAGTCTCTTTACTGGTAATATTATTAATATTTTCTATACTATTTAGGTAATTAATTTTAAATACAAAAATTGTTATGTATAAAATAAATATGAGTAAATTTTTTGAATTTTGATTTTTTATTTGATTTCTCATGGGAATATATCCTGAAAAATAAAAATATATAAACTATTTTTTATTATTATTAAAAATAGTTTATACTAATATAGAGTACTTTAAAAGCTTTTTAGTTTAAATTTGTTAATATAGGCTATTAATATATGTTTTTTTCAAAAATAAAAGATTTTTTTATTAAATTATTATTGAAAGAGAGAGATCCAAGTAGATTAGCTTTAACTTTTTGCTTAAGCAATCTTATTGCTTGGTCTGCAACAGTGCCATTTCAAACTCCATTATTACTTATAGTTTCTCGTATTGTCGGGTTTGATTATAAAATAATGTTTGCAGTATCTTTTATTATAAATAATCCGTTTACACTTATTCCAATTTATATGGCAAATTATAGCTTTGGAGCTTGGTTTTTCCATAATATTTTTAAAATAGATATGATAAAATATAATCCATCATGGACTCAAACTTTTAGTAATTATCTAAATAAATATATTGATTTAAGTAAAATTATAGGAACTACAAATTTTTGTTTTTGGTGTTTAATTTTAGGAAGTTTAATTTTGCCTTTAATTATAAATATTTTTCTGTATCCTATATTAAAGAAACTATTTTCTTATTTGCTTAAAAAATATATTAATTAAAATATATTAGTATATTTTATAAAAATTAAAAAAAATAAATTAGCCTAAATTAACTTATAATTAATATGAAAATAATATCTCAGAATAAAAAAGCATTTTTTGATTATGAAATACTTGAAAGATTAGAAGCAGGTATAGTCTTAAAAGGCGATGAAGTAAAATCTTTAAGAGCTGGCCAAGTTTCTATGGTG
>Ga0265293_10007857_pt1 | contig 16185 bp, 12 predicted proteins | sample Munlanlewell138R_FD_192505 | JGI IMG/M metagenome (GOLD analysis project Ga0265293, IMG submission 192505) | Leachate microbial communities from a municipal landfill in Southern Ontario, Canada - Leachate well 138R | ecosystem: Engineered > Solid waste > Landfill > Unclassified | place: Canada...
AATCCCACGCGGGCCGCCGGATCCGCTCGTAGTAGTGGTGGAACATCTGCTCGGCGAGGGCTTTTCTGCCTTCGTATATCTGGGCCAACCCGTTCTTCCGCCAGCGCTTCAGCCAGGTCCATGATATAGTCATGTTGTGGTAGGCGCCACCGCACGGAAGCCCATGAATTGCCTTGCAGGCGAGGATATGCCGGAACGACCCGGCGGAACCGAGCCCCAGCGGCGTTGCGGCGGTGTCGAGGATCGGGCGGGTGACACCGCATTCCTGCGCAATCTGCTTCATGCTCTTCTCCTGGCCGGCAACCCCACCTCCGCATGGGTGTTCATAACCATGCGCCGTATGGTTCAAGTCTGTCCGCGTTCCCCGGAACGTTACGCCATCACCCAGGTAGGCAAGGAGACAAGGGAACCGATGTTATGGACGACCACGAACGTGAACCATGTGCAGAGGACGGTGAGAACCGTGACCCCGCCGTGGCGGATCCGCACATCCCACCACCTCGCCCACAGGACCATCGCAGCAAAAAAGAGAGCCTTCACCCCGATGTGCAGGGGAACGGAAGATACAACGCCGGCCATCAGCGGATTGAGTTCCACTCCTCCGATGAGCAGGATCCGGGTCGTGGTGACGACATCGAGGAGTAACAGCATGGAAAAAAGTGTAAACAGATAGATACGTTGATTGGTCGCGGAATATGTCATGACACTCCTCTGTTCTTCGGGATCAAAAAGAGGTGAGCTGATCTTTTCAGGGCAGACATCGACGCCTGCAGATTCGCCACCTCCGATACCAGATGCCCGATGTGCTATTTGTTGTTTCCATCACCCGTATATCTGTTGCTGCCCCTCCCTGCCTCCGCTATGAAGCGGATACTCTCGTCGTAGGCCTTGAGCGTTTGCACCTCGACAATCCGCGATGCATTCCGGGGGAGAAGAGGGAGTACCCGGGCGAGATCAATATCCCCATCTCCCAGCGCCTGGTGGGAATCATCGGAGCCGTTGTTATTATGAAGATGGACATGCAGGGGATTTCCTACGGCGAGGAACTCATCCAGCGCCCCGTTGAGGTTGGCATGGCCGAGATCCAGGCAGAACGAAAGCCCCGCCTCCTGCAGGACCGGCAGGAAGGAGGGATCGCGGAAATGACACACCTCCCAGCTTCCCATGTTCTCCACGGCGACCGGCACCCCGTACTCCTCCTGGATTGCTGCAAGATCTCCGAGAGACTCTCGAAGCGCCAGGTACGAGCGGTCGAGCATCTCGATCCAGGGCGAAAACCCGGGGTGGACGACCACGCACCGGGCATCGATCTCCCCGGCCACCCCGCAGACTTCGCGGAGGAGACCGAGCGATGCTTGCCGGATCGGCTCGCGGCAACTCGCGATGTTGATATCAGCTGTCGGGGAGTGGATCGTGTACCGGAGATCGAAGGAGAAACAGGCTTCTGAACAATAGAGGATGTCGTGGGCAGCCTCCGAGAGGATCTCGACCGTACCGGTTCGGGCGGAGAGGATCTCCAGAGCGTCGGGGAGTTCACGGTCCATGAGGCACCACGTCGAGCACCCTAATTCCTGCATGGACTCCCTCCGGTTATGTCTGCGACAGCCGGCAGCATCCGGCAATACCCTGCAGGGGTAGCGCCACCGCCGGCCGCTGTCTCCCGGCTGGCAGGGCCAGGCATCCCTTCCCCTCCGGGAGGGCGGTTGAAAGACCGAACCCTGCCATTCTTCGACGGTTTGAGGCCAAGGTGGCCCCCGGCGTTCTGAACTCCGTGCAAATTTCGGGCCGGAGCGATCTCTCCGGGCATCTTCGAGCGAGAGGGTTTTTTTGTGGGGAGAGGAGGATTCTGCATAGTGATAGTAGTTTCTCTACCTTATTCAAAATAATTTTTGCTAATTCAAGCCGGTTTTACTTCCCGTCGAGATAGACGGTTCGGCGACTTTCAGGAGGCCGTCCTATCGTTTTCTGGCGAAAAGAGAAAAATTCTCTCGGGATCTCCAGTCATCTCGATCTCTCTCCGGCCGCACCCCCCACACTCCGGAGGCGGGGGCGCACATCTACCCCTGCGGGGCTGAATGCGCAGAGCATGAGGGCTCCCTCCGCACGGGAGGCGGTGAGGACGGCGCCTTTTTTTCGCTTTTACCGCCGCGTGGCTTGCCCTCATGCCGGGGGATGGCTACCATGATAGTATCGCATGCTGCGGAGGTACTAATGCCAGCTCTACCGGAATGTCTATCTGACCCTCAAAGTCCGGGGGTGGACCTGTCCCCAATACGGGATGCATCACGACCGGAACCTGAACGCCGCGTTCGACATCAGACAGTTTTGCACTTGCAGGCGTGGAATGCTCCCAGGAGCCTGCGGACTCGCTCCCGATGGGGAGAGGATGATTGACCGGGAAGCCCCCTGCGAAAGCCGGAGGGTAGTTCACAGCACGATGATGCTCCGGCACCGAGATCTCGCTCCTGGCGGAGTAATTCACGCTCCCCTCGAATATGGGCGAAGTCGCTATCGCCACTGCATCGCCCGTGGCCTCGGTGTGCGGAGTGTCTACCTGGCACCCTCGCCCTGTTCGCGGCGGCCCGGCTCGCCCCGTAGCAGATCCGCAACCGGAGAGAATGAGCCTCACTGCGCACCCCGCATGCAGTAGAGGTACTCCTGCGCATACCCTGCGTACTCCCCGAAGTAATCCTGTGCAAATCGCCTGATCCTTTCATAATCCGCCGGGATACAACTCCTCCCGGCAATATCGGGAAGATAGGTTTTTGCCATGATCCGGTGAATCCAGACGTCGACCGGGAACGCCTCGAAGAACCCGAACGAAAAAAGTAGCACGCAGTCGGCCACTTTCGGTCCGACGCCCCGAAACTCCATCAGTGCCTCCCGGGCCTCTTCGAACGGGAGGGCTGCTATCCTCTCTGCCCAGTCCGGGCACTCTGCTATGAAAGATGAGGCACAGGAGACGTAATCATCCCGGTATCCGAGCTTGCAGTCCCGGAGCTCTGCGGGGGAGGCCAACGCCAGCTCATCAGGCTCCGGGAATGCATACGTCGCGCCGAACGGCCCATCCACCGATCTTCCAAACTGCTCTGCCATAAGCGCGACCCGGCGTTTCACCGCCGGGATGTTTGTATTTGTAGCGCAGATATACGAGATGAGGCACTCCCAGGGCTGTTGCCTGACGAGGCGCAGACCCCGGCATTCATGGATCGCTGCGCTGATCGCCGGATCACGGTCGATAGATGAGAGGATGGCGGGAAGATCCTGGTCGAGCCTGAAGTAGTCGCGGATGAACCCGGCATCCGCTCCGGAGAACGTGAGGAGATCTTCATTCTGCCGTATGTGGATGGCCCGTCCCTCGACGGTACCCTGCCACCATTCATCTATCTTCTCCCAGCGGAAGGTCTGTCCACAGGAGAGCGTGAGATCAAGGTCAAACGGCTGGTCGGGTTGGAGTGCGATCGCTGTCATAAGTCCTCCAGTATTAAGAGTGAGTTTGAAAAAATAGGGATCTCTGGTTTTATTCGTCTTTCTCTTCTTGGTAGATACAGGACTGCACATCCTGGCCGAGTTTTCCGATGGCGTCTGCCCGGCAGCGCGCACAGTGGCGCATCTGTTTGATGTAGGGAGCGCACCGGTCCTGCATCTCCCGCTTCTCCTTCGGTGTGGGCGGGGTGATATCGGCGAACTTGTAGAGCGGGATGAGCGGTATGACGTTGAAGGTGTATGCCCCCATCTCGCCGACCTTCTTTGCGATCTCAGGGATATGCTTGTCGTTGATACCGGGGATGTAGACGGTGTTTATCTTGACGAGCATCTTCTTCTCGACCGCCATCTCGATCCCCTTGAGCTGCTGGGATAGGAGGAGTTCTGCCGCCTCACGCCCATGGTATTTCTTCCCCTTGTACTCAACCCAGGAGTAGATCTTCTCCCCTATCGCCGGGTCGATAGCGCTGAGCGTGACCGTGACGTTCCCGACATCGTACTTCGCCAGTTCCTCTATCGACTCGGGCAACATGAGGCCGTTTGTGCTGAGGCACATGATCAGGTGAGGGAACTCCCCATGGACCAGGCGTAGCGCTTCAAACGTCTCAGGGTTTGCGAGCGGTTCACCCGGCCCTGCGATGCCGATCACCTTCACGTAGGGGAACTCTTTAACGACCCTCCTGACCAGATCGAGAGACTCTTCCGGAGTGAGAACCTTGCTCGTCACACCCGGCCGGCTCTCGTTCACGCAGTCAAAGTCGCGCACACAGTAGTTGCACTGTATGTTGCAATCCGGGGCGACGGGGAGGTGACACCGCCCAAAAACGTGGCACGCTTTTTCTGAGTAGCAGGGGTGCTCGCTGATCTTGCGCAGCTGCTCCGGGTCGTAAGGGATCTCCCTGCCCTGAACCATCGCAGTACGGTATGATTCGTCAGCCATATCTATGATCCAGTTTTTCCTGTGACAATATATAGTGATGGGTACCAGCCTACTGATACTACGATATATGATCGCTCCCGTGACTGTAGCAGATGCTTTTTCTCTGCGGATCAACACTTTTGCCCATGATCCTGCTGCTCTCACCCGGGAGACATTGCCATCGTCCGCTCTGACGGGGTACTGGACGTGGTGGGCAAGTATCGGGGCGTCAGGAACTGCCAGGGATCCCGGGACACACTTATATATGCACGCAGGTGGTTGTATATGTGCAGACTATCTGCATGGTTGAAGTATATGGATGAGAGATATTCGAGCAGGCGTCCCCGCTCGTACCAGGACCGCCCCCGCGAGTTCCATAAGGCAGTCTGTTCTGACTGTGGCAAAGAGTGCGAAGTTCCTTTCAAGCCTACGGAGGGCAGACCTGTCTACTGCCGCGACTGCCTCCCAAAGTACAGGAAGCCTCGTTATTGAGTTGTTTTGTGAATACAGTTTCTCGGTGAGTTGAAATATCAATGCAAGATAGATACCCGGGTCGGGGTCCCCGCTCGTACCAGGACCGCCCCCGCGAATTCCATAAGGCAGTCTGTTCTGACTGCGGCAGAGAATGCGAAGTTCCTTTCAAGCCTACGGAGGGCAGGCCTGTCTATTGCCGTGACTGCCTCCCGAAGCACAGAAAACCCCGATTCTAACCCTTTTTTGTCCGCACTCCCGACATGAGGAGCTGGTTTGTGTCGATGCCTGGTGTGATCGCTACGGAAGCAGATCCGGTGATTGCAGAGAGCAGACCCGTGAGGAATGTGAAGGGGTAAAAGTTGGTGATAGTGGGATCGCCACGACACCAGAGATGAGAAGTTCTTTGATGCGCGATGTGGGTATCAATCGATGTAGATAGTGGGATCGCCACGACACCAGAGATGAGAAGTCTCAGGATCAGGAATGGTCAGGGTGGATATCGTTTCTATCCTGGAGGACTCCTGCGATAGGTTTGCCGGACTCTCCAGTGGAAGCGGAGGGGATCATGGGTTTTTCCGGAGGGTCGGTCTATCCTGCAAGTATCAAAAAATAGAGAGCCCTATCTCTCAGTCGGTTGCGATCATGACCTCGGTTGACTTGACCACAGCGTAGACCTTCTTGCCGGTGGTAAGCCCGAGGTTCTCCACAGCCTTTTTTGTGATGACCGAGGTGATCTCACCGCCACCATCCAGCGCGATGATAACCTCAGCGGTGACCATCCCGGTCTCGATCTGTTTTACCGTCCCGGGGAGCCGGTTTCTTGCACTTAGCTTCATGTGAATCACTGACAGTGCTCTACCTTTTAGCTGTATATAGATTTCGTTCTTTGTGATCGCCCTGCCCCGGATGTGAGTTCTTCTGTACGGGCGGGCAACGGGGATGCCGCCCGGCACGCCGGCAGCCGCCTGAAACTCCATGATGCTCGCGAGGTCACAGGCACCGAATGAAAAAGAGGATGGGCGTTTTCATGCGAGATCGATGGGCCTGGCCCGATTCGAACGGGCGATCTTCTCCGTGTAAGGGAGACGTCATAACCAGCTAGACCACAAGCCCGCTGATGCCTCATAGTATTTCGCATCGTGAGGGATAAACGTTGCCGCCCGGAAAACTACACCTCCGGGATCTGGTCGAGAGGATCCGGTCCGGTCATCATCAGCGCCAGGCCAGGTTCTCTCCCGGCACACCCCTCTCCCATCGGGACGGTACCTGTGCGTGTGTCCGATCTCCTCAGGGGCCGGCTACACCAGAAGTTGCCCCCCCCCGACGGTCAGGGGTGGGTCCGGGCGTAGGGGATCCTGACCAGCGATACAGCCATCAGAACGAAAAAGGTGCGCTCGAATTGACCTGAAAAACGGGGGTGGGGTTTAAATGAATCCAAACGATTTCAGTGTCACTTCGGGGTTGACGGCTCCCACATGGTAGACAGCACCCTCGGAGACCTCGTTGATGACAACCTCGGCCGGCGAGAAGAGCGAGGTGTCGATCTTGTAGAAGTCAAACTCGGCCTCCTTGAAGATGTCGTAGAAGGGCTTCCCGTATCCTTTGGATTTGTTGCTCGGGATCCTGTCAAGGTAATCTTTGATCTCCGGGGCGTTCATCGTCAGCATGATACTGCCATGGTAGATCGTGGCATCATTGGTGCTCCCCATCGCCATCGTACCATCCTTCTTGATGGGGGCGATCGGGGCGTGGCCGATACCGGCGGTGATCTTCTTTGTGTCAAACCCGAGTTCGTTCAGCTTGTAAATCGCGGTCTCGACACAGCGACCGGCGACCTGAATCGACCCGACGATCGATGCCGTGGGAGCGACGACCGCACAGGTGTTGGCGACATCGACGTTACAGGCATCTGCGATCTGCTCCATAACGCCGGCGTTCGGGAGGTGGTCGCTCTCAAGTGCAATGACTGCATAGTCAAACTCATCCTCGTACTCGATAACCTCGTAGGTGTGCTTGGGCTTCAGGGAGAGCGCCCGTGCAGGACCGCTACCCATAGCGAAGTACTTGTTGACGTTGACCGTCCAGCCCGCTTTCTGGGCGCCAAGGCACGCGATGGCCGGGAAATCGGTGCTGACCTCGATAAACGGTATCGGAACATCCCTGATCCGACCCATCGTGATGTCGACCTCGCCGAGCCCGCCCATGCAGATCTCGGTAAACTGTCTTCCTGCCCGGTACCCGCCGGCAATGCTGACGCCGCAATCAACGACACGTGCGCCGTTGTCGAGCTCGTACGGGACGGCATTAAACTCCTCGGCATATTCGAAGAGTTCATCGAAAATATCCAGTGCCAGTTCATTCACGCTGAGCATGTGGCAAACCTCATCAGAATACAAACGGTGGCGGAACAGATAAGGATTTTCAATCGCTTGTCGACTGGTAGATAATCTGGAGATGGTCGGGATCTTCAAACCGTCTATTCCTGTCCGAGGTGCTCCAGCACCCGCTCAGGATCGTAGCGAAGGCTTATCAGTCGTGTCCGGCCCTTCCCCTTGCGGTAGTGGAGGTTGAGGAGTCGCATCGCATCAAATTTCCTGATCATCTCATGGTACCGGGTATAGCTGATCTCCACCTGCTCTTTTGCAAACCGGTATACCTCTCCGGCGCTCATCTCCTGGTCAGTGTGGATCGCCATATCCGCGATCTGTTGCAATATCCTTCTTTCCTCCCCTTTGAGCGCCCTGATCGAGAAGGCAAGATGCAGGTAGCGGGATACCTCATAGGCCTTGCAGATGTCTTCCTGCTCGACAGAGCGACGGGCATCATTCTCAGCATTCAGGGTCGCTCGCTTGAGGAGATCGATGCCGACGCGGAGATCGCCGGTCTTCATCGTCTGTTCCACCACGAGATCCAGCATCCCGGGCCGGATGACGTTCGGGTAGAGTCCCTGGAATATTCGCTCTTCGAGTATACCATGAACCTCCTCCTCCGAGTAAGGGGGGAAGTAGATCTCAGTGGGCCGGAAGACCGATGCCACCCGTGGATCTATCGCGCCCTGGAGACTGACCGACATGTCGCTTATGATGGCGATCACGCCTGTTCGAAAACCCGGGTAGGTCTCATGCGAGCGGAGTAAGGGATAGAGGACACGGTTGATCTCGTTTTCGTAGAGGATGTAGTTTGCGTCGTCCAGCGCCACCAGGAGAACCTGTTTCTTCCGCACTATATTCCGGGCGATGGCATCGATAACCTGTTTGAATGATGTACCCGTCGACGGTGGCAGGTGCCCGATGACGCGCCGGTAGATCTGTGAAAATATGGCGTATCTGGTGTTGTCGATCTGGCAGTTGACGTGGACGGGGATCAGTCGCTGCGTAGCATCTTCAATTTCGGCGAAGATCTTCTTGACGCTTGTCGTCTTCCCGGTCCCGGGAGGGCCGCGGCAGATAGTGTTGAGAGGCCTTCCCCCTCGCAGACCCGGCTTGACCTGGAAGGCGAGTTCACGGATCTGAGCATCCCGGTGGTTGAACTGCTCGGGGATGTAGTCGATCTCAAAGACTTCCGGGTCTCGAAAAAGAGTCTCATCCCACATGAGCATGTTCTTCGTCATCTATACAATCCTCAGGTTTTAGTTGTATATATACCTCCCGTTTATTATTTCTGGATCGCATCGGTTTAAAGTGCCTTAAGGCTGTTCCATGCACTTTTTGCAGAGTGTTTTGTTCATGAAGAGATTTGAGAGCTTTGCCTGTGATTTCGTGACTTCTGCTCCGCAAGTCTCGCAGACCTCCCCCTCTCCGGCCGCCGGGGGTTTTGCGCCAGCAGGCCCGGGTTCTGGCTGTTTCGGCGCCCCGGCGATCGGCTTTGACGCCGGGGTTGGTTCCGGCTGTTTCGGCGCCCCGGCGATCGGCTCTGGCTCCGGGGTTGGTTCCGGCTGCTCCTGCGTCCCGGCGATCGGCTCTGGCTCCGGGGTTGGTTCCGGCTGCTCCTGCGTCCCGGCGATCGGCTCTGGCTCCGAGGTTGGTTCCGGCTGTTTCGGCGCCCCGGCGATCGGCTCTGGTTCCGGGGTTGGTTCCGGCTGTTTCGGCGTCCCGGCGATCGGCTTTGACACCGGGGTTGGTTCCGGCTGTTTCGGCGTCCCGGCGATCGGTTTTGACACCGGTTCTGATTGTTTCGGCGCCGGCGGGACCGCTGCCTCAATGGCGTGAGGTGCCGGAGAGGTTCCCTCGATGTTCTGCTGTACCGATCCGGGTCCGGCAGGAACCGGCGTCATCGATGCGACTGTCTCGACCCGGGGGGCCTGGGCCTCCGGTTTTGTGGGCCGCAGTGCCAGGACGCGCCGCCGGTATGCATCCACCCGCTCGGCAGTCGCCGGATCGCCGCGCCCGAACCGGGAAAGCATCCCGTCGAGGAACGAGACAAGGTCGTCGACATCCTCATGGGTCTCCGCATCACCCTGAACCTCAAGGCGCAGGTTCTCATAATTCTCGAGGTTGATGGTGATCCCGATGGTGACTTCCTTTTTTCTGGACATATATGCTATTAAATATTGTATTTCATATATACAATTCCACCGGCGGCTCATGCTACCCTGTTATTTGGCCTGTCCGGCCCCGGATCCTTCTCTTCAGTTTTCAGGAATGGTTCTGGTTTAGCATGGATGTGTCCGCGGTATCATCATCCGGTATGACTATACGCAACAAGAGAATATACCCGGTAGAGCATGATCTGACGGGCCTCCGGCATCACATCGTAGCATAAACCTGCCTGTTCACCGGAGCACCCGGCCCCACGCCCGTTAGCCCGTGACCTGTTGCTCTGCCCCGGAGCCCTGCACCCCCGCAAGTTAAATGGTACCTCCGCCTCATAGAGGGGGCATGAACCCGGCGGGGCAGATCGCGGGCACTCAAAAACCGTATCTGACAATAGTAAAACCCCGGTCGGGACATCGGATATTATATCCTCCTCAAAGGAATGGTCGATAACCCATGTCAGCAGAACCGCGCCCGGGAACCAGAGACAGAGACATCCTCATCGCAATCGTCATCCTGATCGCGGTGCTTGGTGCAATTGTGCTGGTCGTCATGTACTTCTATCCCCCCGGACCCACTCCGCCCCCGCTACCCCCCACCCCGCCGGTTACCCCGCTGCCCATAGCGCCGGTGGTGCCCCCGGAGATCCCCGGACCGACGATCGTAGTCGCGGCAAGCGACAGCAGTCCCGCATCGAAGGCCCGGGCTGATATCGTATGCAATGGTATGGATGATCAACATAGTATCCAGGCTGCGTTTGACTCCCTACCGCCGTCAGGGGGGACGGTTGGCTTATCGGACGGCACATTCAACTGTGCCGGGAGCATCTACCCTCGTGCAAACACCATGCTCCGGGGCGAGGGGCCTGATGTGACGAGCCTGTTGTTCAGCGGGAACGGACGGATCAACGTCTCCCGGGAATCGGTCACGCTGTATAATTTCTCTGTCAGGGGCACCGGCTATCCAGGGGCCGGGACCGATCGCTGGCTTGGCGTGATCACCCTGTATGCAAGCCACGCAAAGGTTCTGGCTGTCGAGGGGACAGCTGATGCGACTATTCAGGCTGTCTTCCTCCTCATCTATGACCCGGACGTCTATGCATCAGCGCTTGAGGATATCGAGTTCGTCAACTGCCGGGCCGTGGATACCGGAACGTATGGTTTCCTCCATAACGCCTGGGGCTCTTCGGGCGGGGTTATCGGAGACGTCCGTTATGAGAGCTGTGCTGCGATCAACTGCGGCAGGTTCGGGGCGTTCAACCCCTGGGTCACCGGGTTTGACTTTGCTGAGTTAAACGACATCGAGGGACTCCGGGTGTATAACTGTCTCGCAGAGGGCAATCTTGAGTCAGGGTTTCACTTCGAGTGGGATCCTGAAAAACGGGATTGTGTCCTTGAAAACTGTATCAGCAGGAACAACGGGCAGAAATCCTATCCCGAGAAGCCGTATGTGGAGAGCGATATGTCGACCCACTACTTCGGGTGTGGTTACTACGCCCCACGGGGAGATATCACCTTCATCGACTGCTACTCCGAGGGGAATAGCCGGTACGGGTTCTACGCCACCAACGGGGGTAAACTCTACAACTGTGTCGATCAGAACGTCGGTGCCGGGAAGACCGATTACCGCATCATCCAGCCGGCATCGTTTTACGCCGCCCCGACCCGGTCAGTGGCCCCATCGCTCGTGCTTGAGAACTGTGCAAGTATCGATTCAAACGGATACGGCCTCCAGATCGACTTTGCAAACGATGTCTGCATCAGGAACTTCCACCTGCAAAACCCCGCGGGGATAGAGGGGAAGGCAACGAACTTAGGGGGGGCACATGGCGGACCCCTGACGAACTCCGTGGTGAACATCTACGCATCAGGTGATCGGGCGGAGACGTTGATCTGGGCATGGAACAATGAGAACGTCGAGTACTCGGGCCAGATTATATCGAATGTCGCAAAGCCGTTTGTTATCGAGGGCGACCGCACCCGGAAGGTCCGGATCAGGGATATGGAGATCGTCTCTGCAAACCCCTCTCTCTATTCTAACGGTGTGATCCTTACAAGCTCAGTCCCTGTCGGGGCTGTGACGTTTGAGAACGTGGCAATTGTATCAGGTGTCTGGTGAGATGCCCGGTGTAGCGCTCGCACTTTCCATGTAGATGCCCCTCTCCTCTTCTCATCCGGTCTGTACGTGGCTCTATCGATACAATATGGCTCTTCTACTATCATGCGTTCGATATCTGGCCCATACGCCGAACTTCTCTACTGGTTCCACTTCCAATGGGCAGGTACATACCCGCATCTTTGAGGTGCGGCAGGGTGGGCGGTTGCCGCCGGGGGTGGGTTTGCCGGGGCCTTTTTGAAACCTGATGATTTCCATGGATCTCCGAAACCGTGTGGCTCATCCGGCACCTGTCGGTCGACTGTGGTTCTCCCCCGGGCATGCGGCCGGAACCTGTGCTCTCAGGGAGTATCTGCATCTAAGTTTGAAAGATAATATATACGTTTCTGTTCATCAAAATATCTCATAATATACAGAATAATATAAAAATACTATAAATGAGAGTTATTTTTGTATTTTAGATGAATTTCCTGCGCCTGACTAATTTGAAAAACCTTTTAAATAATAATTATTAGATAATGCAGTATCTCCCGAGAGGTGAGATATTGCGAGATAGACGGACAACGAAACTTCTAATCGCAGTGTTCCTGATCGTCGGGCTTGTCCCGATAGCAGGAGCACTCGAGACGACCCCTGCCACGATCATCGTGGCTGCAAGTGACAGCAGTGCTGCCGATAAAGCATCGGCCGCCTATGTCTGCGACGGGGTCAATGATCATGTGGAGATCCAGGCAGCACTGAATGCCCTGCCGTCATCCGGCGGTGTTGTCCTCCTGAGTGGCGGCACATACAACTGCGCGGGGATCATTGCTCCCAAAGCAGGCTCGACTCTCAAGGGGGAAGGTGAATCGGAGACATACCTGAAGTTCACCCGCGATGGGCGTATCAACGTCGACCGCGAGTATGTGACCCTGGATGGCTTCAACATCCAGGGCAGCGGATACAGCAGCGGTGTCAAATGGCTCGGTGTAGTAACTGTGCGCGCGAGCCATGCAAAGATTCACAACATCGTAGGAACTGCAGATGCAAGCATCCAGGCAGTCTACATCCTGCTTCATGATCCGACAGTATATGCTCCTACCCTCCAGGACATAGAGTTTACGAACTGTAAGGCTGTGGATACCGGAACGTACGGATTCCTCCACAACGCCTGGGGGACGACGAACAAGGTGATCAAGGATGTGCGCTACGAGAACTGCGCCGCGATCAACTGCGGCAAGTACGGGGCGTTCAACCCCTGGATCACCGGGTTCGACTTTGCGGAGTTAAACGACATCGAAGGGCTCCGGGTAAAGAACTGCCTCGCTGAAGGCACCCTCGAGTCAGGGTTCCATTTCGAGTTCGATCCCAAAAAAGTGGATTGCATCCTTGAGAACTGCGTGAGCAGAAACAACGGGCAGAAGGCCTACCCGGCGAAGGCATATAACCCAAACGACATGTCGACCCACTACTTCGGGTGCGGTTACTACGCCCCGAACGCGGACGTGACGTTCATCAACTGTGTCGCGGAGGGCAACTCCATGAACGGGTTCTACACGACCAACGGCGGCAAACTCTACAACTGCGTTGAGAAGGATACCGCCAAGGGGAGGACGAACTTCGCGTACCGGGCGCCGGCCGGCTACTACTCAGTCCCGTGCCGCTCGGTCAACCCCTCGCTTGTCATGGAGAACTGCACGAGCATCGACTCGAACTGCTACGGCCTCCAGGTTGATCTCGCGAACAACGTGAAGATCCGGGATTTCCACCTGGTGAACCCGGCCGGGATCAACGGCAAGGGCTCAAGCCTCGGTGGCACGAACGGCCAGTTCGATAACGCTGAGGTGAACATCTATGCGTCGGGCAACCGTGTGGAGACGCTGGTCTGGGCGAAAGAAAACAAGAACGCTGTCTTCTCCGGCCAGATCGTCTCTGATGTGGCAAGGCCGTTCCTGATCGAGGGGTACGGCACCCAGAACGTCCTCGTCCGGGATATGGAGATCGTCTCTAAGACGCTCCCGGCCGGCTCTACCGGTGTTACGATCGCAAACACCGTTCCTGGTGGTCAGGTGACCCTCCAGAACGTGAAGGTGACATCCACCGGTTCGCCTGCGCCGACCCCGACGCCGACCGTTCCTGACCCGACACCCACACCCACCACCCCGGCTCTCTCCGGGAAACCGGACCTTGTGGTGACCGATATCTCCTGGGATCCGGCGAGCCCGGCCCCCGGGGATGCGGTGACGCTTTCAGCGACGATCAAGAACCAGGGTGACGCAGCCACGCCTGCGGGTGTGAAGCACGGCGTCCTCTTTACGTTTGATGACGGCGCTGCCGGTCCTGGTGTCTGGTCGGATACCCATACGGCATCGATCGCTCCGGGCGCCTGGGTGACGGTGATCGCGAACGGCAGTTTTGCCAGCGCGACCTGGGAGGCAATCACCGGTACTCACACCGTGACGGCTCACGTGGACGATGTCAACCGGATTGCAGAGAGTGATGAGAACAACAACGTCATGACAAAGCAGATCAACGTCGGAACCCAGACCGCTCCCGCCGAGGGAGATTTAAACGGAGATGGCCGCGTTGACTGGACTGACGTTACTATCGTTGCTGATATGGTGCAGGGAAAGACCTCGCCCATCCTGGATGCTGATCTCAATGGAGACGGCACCGTGGACTGGAAAGATGTAGCCCTGCTGGCTGATATCTTCTTTGGCAGGGCATCTAACCCATAACGCCTCAGCATGGAATGGAGGGGCTACTTTCCCCCTCCTTTTCCTCCTGTTGTTGCCCGGTTGATCTCCGGGTGAAGTCTCTTTTGCTACCCCGAGATCTCTTCTGATAGGGGTTGTGCCGGCGGGTCTTACGGCTTTTTTGGTGGTTGCCCGTGATATGTCAGTCTTTACGGCTCGTTGTCGCTCCACTGGAGGGCAAGCGATCGAATGGGTGTCTCTCAAAAGCCTGAAGGCGTGGATACATCTATATAGGAACCTCTCGATACTGGCGGCCGATGGCAGTAGCGTTACCGAAAAACTTTAGCGAGATCAGAAAACACTTGAAAGAGCCGCTTATCCGGAATTCGTTCTTTATCATGGCGTCGTCGTTCATCGCGGCGGGCTTTGGGTTCTTCTTCTGGATGATCGCGGCCCGACTCTACTCGCAGGCTGATGTGGGTATCGCGACCGCCCTGATGTCATCTATGGGGCTTCTCATCCTCATATCCCGGCTCGGCCTTGACCAGTCGGTGATCCGGTTCTTTCCCCAGCGTGACAAAAGCAGGGTTCTCGGGACCGCTATCATCGTGCCGACGGCGGTGGCTCTCGTCGCAGGCGTAATATTTATCGCCGCGGCGGATGTCGTGGCCCCGGAGCTTGTGGTCGTCCGGACGGTCGCCCCGCTCTACCTCACCTTCCTCGGTGCGTATTCTATCACCTGGGTTCTTGAGGGAGCGTTTAACGCCATACGGAAGTCTGAGTACTACTTCATCCTGAACCTGCTCTATGGTTCAAGGATCCTCTTCCTCTTTCCCCTGGTGTTCCTCGGCGCGATGGGCGTCTTCAGCGCGTTTGGTCTCTCATTCGTCCTCGGGCTCATCCTCGCGCTCGTCCTCCTCTCCCGGTGCTCCATACGGCCGAGAGCAGGTGTGGATTGGGCCTTCATACGGGAGGCCTGGCAGTTCTCCGCCGGCGCGTACGTCGCCGGGATACTGATGGCCGCCCCGAACATGGTCATACCGATCATGGTGCTCAACGTGCTCGGGGCGGAGAGCACTGCCAATTACTACATCACCTATGCGATCGTCTCGGTGCTCTTCATGATCCCGTATGCCTTCTCAACCTCGCTCTTCGTTGAGGGAAGCCACGGCGGGGAGATGCAGAGGAGTGTGAAGAGGACGCTCGCGAGCATGTTTGCCCTGCTCATACCCGCGACCATCGGGCTTATGATCTTTGGAGAGCAGATCCTCGGCCTGATCGGCAGGGATTATGTCGAGGGGGCGGCCCTGCTCCAGGTGCTTGCGGCATCGGCGATATTTGTCTCCATATGCCAGACCTTTATATCCATAGCAAAGGTCCGGGATGACATACGGAGCCTCATCATCATAAGCGGCTTTGTCAGCATCGCCCTGCTCGGGCTTGGTTATGCCCTGATGCACCAGTTTGGCCTCATCGGCATGGGGTATGCCTGGTTTGCCACCTACGCGGGGGGGACGGTCCTGACGGGTTTTATCCTCTGGAGGAAGGGGTGGCTTGCGCCGCGTAGTCGCCTGGCTGGTTGATGGCAGCAGGGAAACCCCTCTACCCTTGCTCCCGGGTGCCACCATCAGGTCATACTCTCTCCCTCCCCGGTGCGAGTATACCCGGGTTTTTGGTAGATGACTGTTTGGAATTTCTATTGGTGATTGATCGAGCGCCATTAGCAAAACGTTAACACCTGTGTAGTCAAATTGAATCATAATCTGGCTCTGGACTACTGAATAGTCCTGACAATACACCGGTTTATCCTCGCCTGGCGGAAGGTAGAGCGGGGATTCGAACATAACGAGGAACCAATGGCGATCAAAAAATCTGAACTCTATAGCTCGCTCTGGAGCAGTTGCGACGAGCTCCGCGGTGGTATGGATGCCTCGCAGTATAAGGACTACATCCTCACGCTACTGTTTGTGAAGTACGTCTCCGA
>Ga0265293_10007858_pt1 | contig 16183 bp, 14 predicted proteins | sample Munlanlewell138R_FD_192505 | JGI IMG/M metagenome (GOLD analysis project Ga0265293, IMG submission 192505) | Leachate microbial communities from a municipal landfill in Southern Ontario, Canada - Leachate well 138R | ecosystem: Engineered > Solid waste > Landfill > Unclassified | place: Canada...
TATCTTGAATGGCTTTTCGCTAACGAAGGAACATTGTGCCAAATAACGACAAGACTGACTTTGTGATTTACATCCCTGAAAGCGTTATAATTCTTTGTATTATAATAAATAATCAAGACTGGTTATATTCTCTGTTGTCCGATATGGGCGATTAACAAAAGGTGGGGATGTGCTTGTTGCAATCAATTCTGCCATCCGCCAGCGGCAAACCCGTATCAGAAGCGGTCAATGAAGCGTTGATCAATGGAGTTGCTCACCGTGACTACAGTTAGGCAGGTCGGGGCAATGTCTTCATGGTGAAGAGATGCCAGGAGAATGGACTTCCTGCTGTATTTGGGCGTCTGATCCAAAGCTTGGCGTTACCGTGACATTCCTTACCACGGAAGCTACCACGGAAGCTACCACGGAAGCTACCACGGAAGCTACCACGGAAGTCTTACGGTTGTTGCACCATCTGAAAGGGGAGATGAGCCGGGCTGAGTTGCAGGTTTCTATGGGGCTTGGGAATGCAGATCATTTTCGAAAATCTTACCAACGGCCAGCTCTCGCACATGATGCCACAGAGAGAACAGAACCAAAGAAACGAACAAGCCCAACCCAGAAGTATCGTTTGACTTCCATCGGCAAGCAATTGCTGGCGAAGTCCGGTGAGATGGATGGGACTCAGGAGAAGTAGCGCACCAAGAACCTCGTGCCCATGGTATCTGACCGCCCAGGTTTCAATGTTTCGCAACCCTGATATCGCCCATGCCACGTGCATTTTGGTGGTCGTCAATCTCTCTGTACTCGGGCTCGATCGTACCGCTGCCAGAACCTGGTTGACTCAGGGCGGTCCGTGTCTCCTTCTGTGATACTGAGGGTGTGTAACGCATGGCGAAGCTTCCGGCTGATGGGAGAGTCTTCTTGATGGAGGTTGTGCAATTCCATCGGATCTGAATTGATATGGTAGAGCAGGGTGCTGAGTTTGCCCGTCTCCCCCAGGTATTCACTGAGCTTCCACTCACCGTCCCTGATGGACCTGATGGTATCGCCATAGGCATAGTAGAGCGTTTCTCGATGCTGCTTGGAGTCAGTGAAGCAGGAGCAGAAGCTGTTGCCTTGGACAGAGGAGGGGATGCTGATCTCTAGCACATCGCATAGGGTTGCGAAGATATCAGAGAGGAATACGTTCGCCTCCACCCTCCGCCCAGCAGGTATCGATGGCCCAGCAAAGAGGAGGGGTACTTTCACCGAGTGCTCAAAGTGATTTTGCTTTCCCATGAGCGCATGACTGCCGATGGCCAATCCATTGTCGCCGCAGAGAATGATGATGGTGTTCTCCCACTGGTCTGTTCTCTTCAACGCATCGATTATTCTGCCGATCTGATGGTCAAGGTGTGTGATCATCGCATAGTAGTCACACAGCTCCTCCCTCATGCGCGCTTCGGTCCTCGGATATGGGGCGAGCGTTTCGTCACGTACCCGCTTCTCTGCAAACTCCATCGGGTATTCGGCCATGACGTTGGCAGGCAGCGTGATCGCGCTGCCGTCGTACATCGCACGATACTCATCGGGCATGGTGCGAGGGTCATGGGGGGCAAGGAATGCGGTATAGCAGAAGAAGGGCTTCTCTTCTTTATACTCCTCGATGAATTTTATCGTGGTATCAGCGAGCAGCTCGGATGAGTGAACCCCAGGGTGAAACTCGTCGCAATGTACCTGGATGATATCCTTCGATTGGTAGAAATTTGCCGTGAAGTTGATCACATTGTCATAGATGCCGGTAGGATCGAGTCTGCAGGTGGGGACATTCCAGTGGTCCCACATGCCGCTGAAGAATGCGTTCTCCCCTTCATCGAAGCTGCGGGTGAAGGCCGGCGGCCCATTGTGCCACTTGCCGGTGCCGAAGGAGTGGTAACCGTACTTTCTCAGGTGTTCACCCAACAGGACATGGGATTCAGGGATGCTCTCTCCGTTGCCTTCGATGCCAAAGAGGTTCCGTCCCGTGTTGATCATCGCCCGGCTGGGCATGCAGACAGCGGCGTGCAGGCCGCCTGGGATGTAGGCGTTGGTGAAGCTGGTTCCGCCTTCGACAAGCGCATCCAAGTTCGGTGTGATGATCTGGCAGTTGCCCAACGCCGCGATGGTGTCGTACCGCTGGTCGTCAGTGACGATGAAGAGAACGTTAGGCTTCTTCATCGTATGTTCCTGTTGAATTGTCCGAAGCGTTACCAGTCTTGCGGCGAAGCTTTTGGTCCTGCCATTTGACCAATATAACGAGGAAGATGGTGAGAGCGAGAATGGCAAGGCTGATCGGGCGGGTGAGGAAGATCAGCCACGATCCGTTTGACAGCGTGAGGCTATTGCGCAGATTGGTCTCGGCAATCGGGCCGAGGATCACTCCCAAGAGCAGGGGAACGTGGGGGATGCCAAGCTTGGCGAGGGCAAAGCTTGCGATTCCGGCTATGACGAGCACCAGGATATTGAAGGCGGTGCCCTTTGCCGCATATGCGCCGGCGAAGCAGAAGATCGTCAACATGGGCATGAGGATGACCTGCGGTACCTGGATGACCTTGGCGAAGAACCGGGCGAGCACCTTGCCTTCGGCAAACATCGCGATGTTGGCGATCACGATGCTGAACATGATGGCATAGACGGTGGCTCCCTGCGTCTGGAAGAGCTGGGGTCCTGGTACCAGGCCGTGCATCATCAAAGCCCCGATCAACGTTGCCACCGCAGCGCTGCCAGGGATGGCAAGGGTGAGCAGCGGGATCAAGGCAGCGGCGGTGACGCCGTTGTTGCCGGCTTCGGGCGCTGCGATTCCCTCAAGCGCGCCATGGCCAAACTCCTCAGGGTGTTTGGAGGAACGTTTGGCCTCGTTGTAGCTGATGAACGAGGCGATGGCCGCCCCGGTCCCCGGCAGGGCACCGATGCCGATGCCGATGAGCGAGCTCTTCACGATCGAGGGGAAAATCTTCTTGAACTCTTTTTTCGTCACGCCTTCCTTATTGGTCATCGAGACGATTTCAGTCAGCTTCAGTTCATACTCCTTATTCTCCATCTTCTCGACCAAGACCGGGATGGCGAAGAGGCCGAGCATCATCGCGATGAGGTTCACGCCTGATAACAGATTCACATTGTTGAAGGTGAATCGGCTCAAGCCGCTGAGGTCATCCATGCCGATCATGCTGATCATGATGCCGATGCATCCTGCCAACAGCCCTTTGAGGAGGCTCTCCCCCGAGACGCCGCTGATGATCGAGAGCCCGAAGATGGCGAGCATGAAGTACTCGGGGCTGGAGAATCGGAGTGTCAGGGTTGAGATGGCAGGGGCAAAGAAGAGGAGGGCGACGGAACTGAGCAATCCACCGATCGTGGATGCCAGCAGCGCTACCTCAAGTGCTTTGCGCGCATACCCTCTCTTTGCCAACGGATAGCCATCCAGCACGGTTGCCGCCGCCTCATTGCTGCCCGGGGTTCCCAGGAGAATTGCGCTGACCGAACCGCCATAGCATCCACCACAGTAGATGGCCATGAGCATCGAGATGCCGACTACCGGACTGAGGGAGAACGAGAAGGGCAGGAAGATCACCATTGCCAGTGCTCCCGAGAGCCCCGGGATTGCCCCGAAGACGATACCGATGAAGACACCGAGGAAGATGAAAATGAAATTATCCAGGTGGAATACCTGTAGAAAGCCATTGAGCAGGGTAGAAAAATCCATGGGTCACCTCAAATCAGGGGAAGTTTGACAAGAAACACGACGTTGAACAAAACCCAAATCACCACGGGGAATACACAGCAGATGAGCCAATAGACCCACTGTCTTGATCGCTGCAGTATGAGCAACCCGGTGGTGAACAGGAGGGATGGTATCAAAAACCCTATCCACCTGAACAACACTCCATACGCCACGGTCAGGGCGAGGAATGTCATTGCCCTCTTGAAGGCACCCGCCTCGATGGAGATGATTTTTTCCTTGTGCAAGATCAGGCTTTGGAACACCAGCAGGATTCCCAGCATGATCATGACGAGTGATACGACTTTCGGAATGAAATCAGCTGAGATCTGTCCGTAGGCAAGAAAGAGCTCCTCCTGGATCTGAAAGGGGATCAGGATCAGGATAGCTGCCCCGAGGCAGATTGCGAGAATACCGCTGAGCAGGTTTGTTCTCAGTGTAACCATGGTAGTGCTCCTGGAAGATGGGGGGAGATCACTCCCCCCGTATTCAGTGTGATCAATCGCCGATGAGAGCGAAGTATTGTTCATAGTCGGTGACGATCTGCTCGACTTTCTCCTTGGTCTGCTGTGCATTCGTCGGAGCGAGGAACATGCTCATTTTCTCCGTTTCAGCAACGAATTGAGGGTTTGCATAGACCTTGGACAACGCCTCTTCGATCACCTCTACCACGCGGGGATCGGACCCTTTGCGAATGGCGAAGAAGATGAAGTTCTCTTGGATCACATCAAGGCCGAGACTCTTTGCAGTAGGAGCCACGGTACCGTCGGCGAAGGTGAAGGGCTCCTCGGAGAAGACCATCACCGGCGTCAAGGAACCGTTCTGCACGAACTGTTGCCCCACATTCACTGCGCCCCACCCGAAGTCGATGTTGCCGGCAAAGATGCTGGTCAGTGTCTCTGGTGCGCTGGCGTAGGTCACCGAGCGATAGGTTCCCCCCATCATCGTCAAAGCGGCGGCTTGGGAGAGGTAGGAGCCGCTGGCTTTGCCGTTGTCCCCGATGAGTACTTCCCTTGAGGCGACCAGCCGCTTCATGTCGTCAAAATCCTTGACTTTTTCACGGTTGGCGTAGAGGGCCGCCCTGACCACATCCAGGCCGATGATCGGGATGTAATCATCCATCGTGTAGACAACCCGGTTGAATTTGGGGGCGATCGAGAACATCGCGTCGCTCATCACGAGGATTTTGTGGGTGTTCGGCTTCTCCTCCAGGTACTGGGTGGCCGCGGTGATGCCGCCACCGCCGGCAACGTTCTCGATGATCACGGGCTTGCCGACAATCTGCTCAAGATACTTGGCCACCAAACGCACCTTGACGTCGAGGTTTCCACCGGCGCCAGCATGGACGACCATGGTGATCGACTCATTCCAGTAGTTCTCAGCGGGGTTCTCCGCTACGCCTTGAGCTGCCACCTGGCTGATCACTGCGATAAGAATGACAGCGCACAACAACACGTTTCGTTTCATACGTTTTTCTCCTTAATTATTCAGATGCCCGAGGCATCATTGATTGTGTCCATATACCGAGCGCAGAGCGCAGGGTGGCAGTCGGCGAGGTCCTCAAGTTCATGGGGATCGGCTGTGATGTCGTAGAGGGCCGGACCGGTCGGTCCTGCGACGAACTTGTAGTGTTCATCCTTGACCATCCTCCATCTGCCGAGAGCCGAATATTGGTAGGGCCTGTGGCTCTCCCCGCCGTCAGTGAGCAGGGTGTGGAGGCTCATCGAATCGGGGAACGCGGTGTGTGCACCTGCAAGGTCTGCGATCGTCGCACTGAGGTCCTGCAGCTCGACCATTGCCGTAGAGACATGACCGGCTCGTACGCCAGGACCTGCGATGACCAGCGGGACGTGCACCGATGGACGATAGGCCACCGCTTTGCCGAAGAGGCCATGATCGCCGAGCATCTCCCCATGATCGGAGCAGTAGATGACGATCGTGTTCTCAAGGTCGCCGGTTGTTGCAAGGAAGGACAATATGCGAGCGATGTTGCCGTCGATGTTTTCGATCATCGCCGCATACCGCTTCCTGATCTCCTGGATGAGCGTTTCTTTTTGTCGATCTCCACCCTGCGTCGGTGGAAGGAGGCGATCCTTGACCCCCTCATACATGGCGCGGGTGATGTCCCATGGATCGTGTGGCCCGGTGAAATTCACCTGCATGAACCACGGTTGTGTACCGTCCGACTCTGCCAACAGGCCGATGGTGTTGTCGGTGATCCAGTTGTCGCAGTAATCCTGTTCGGGCAACTCGGTGAACTCTATGTCATATACATTGGAGAGGCGTCGGCTGAAGTCGGCGACGTGGTAGGCAGCCAAGCCCTTTGTGTGCAAATGGTGGATGTATGGTCCTCGCGTGTTTTCGGCGTTGAGGTCGATCAATCCGTCGATGCTTCCGGCGGGATTGGCCGCCGAGTGACTGACCGAGGCGATGATCGCATCGAACTTTCCTTCGTTGTCGATGGCACGGGTGAAGCCGAGCTCCCCAAGTTCCTTGACCCATCCGTCGCGTCCCCAATACTTGGTCGCCTTGTGTACATCAAACTTGCCGGTGCCCATCACGCGGTAGCCTGCATCGTTCAACACGTTGTAGAGCGTCTCTCCATCGGTGGGGAGATTGACGGTGTTGTCCTTCACCTGGCATCGCTCGTACCGGGAGCCGAAGGCGAGGCACGCGCGGGCGGGAGCGCAGATTGGCGACGGGGAGATGCAATCGGTGAACGTGGTCCCCCGCTCCATGAGGGATGAGATGGTGGGCATGCGAAGGTCGATGGCTGGTAGTGCGAGACGATCGAACGTCTCTTCGTCATAGGGCATCCAGTCGCCCCGATGCTGGTCTGGAAGCAACAAGAGAATATTGGGTCGCTTCATTTGTCCCCCCTGGCAAGATAGATATTTTCAAACACGAGCGTTGCCGAGCTCTTGGCAAGTGAGAAGTTTCGCTCCCGCTCATCTTCAAATGGCCCTTTCCCCTTCAATTCGGTCAGGCTGAATGCAACCTTGGCGTCACAAATCGACCGAACACGATCGCTGGCAACCGACATCGCCACATTGCGGTATATGATGTTGTCATCGACCACCGAGCCGCTGATGATGATGTTGTCGGGAAACAGCGAGCAGATGAGGTCTGAGATGGCAAGGCCGGCAATGGTGGCCGCTTTGGAGAGGGCTTGCACAGCCAGGTGGTCGCCCACCCGCGCCTGGCGGCAGATGGCAGGGTAGTCGAGCCGATTGCCGGTAAGCTCAAGGTAATTGGCCTCGATGCCCGTCATGCACACAAGCCGGTTCAGTGTCGATTCATGCAACGAGGCGGAGGTGTCAAAGAAGGCACTGATGATGCGCTGTCCAAATACCCGGGGATTGGCGTCCATGCCCCGGTCGATGAGGTTGGCCCGGATCATGGCGATACTGATATCGGTGGAACTGATGTTGACGAGCAGCGAGGAGGGGAAATTGCGTCCACCGCCAAAATATACTTCGCCAGAGAGGGCAGCCGTCGAGGTCGAGGAGATCTCAACGCCGAAGCCGAAGGCGTCTTCAAACTCACGGCACACATGATCGTCTTCCCACTCGAACATCTCAGGGACGAAGTGCAACTCCCGTTTCTCGAACTGCACGAACCCAGGCCTTGCAATGCCGATGCCAAGGATATGGTACTCCTTGTCTTTGGAGCCCTCCAAAAAGGTGGCAATGTGATCCTTGATCGTAGTAAAGTTACTCTGCCACCCCGTCTTATCGAGATCCTCGTAGGCTGAGAACAGCATCACTCCATCAAGATCAATCACCTCAATGGAGATTCGGTATTGGGACAGACCGACCCCGATGGAGACAAAGCGGGAGGTATCGACGGCAAGAGTCGATGAACTGCGCCCAGAATCGGATTTCTTCAGACCGGTCTCAACGACATACCCCTTGCGGATCAGCGCGTTGACCACTTGGGTGACCGCTGACAGGGACAAGCCCAGTCGTTCAGCAAGTTCAGGTCTTGACAGTCCAGGTTCCAAGAGCAGGGTTTGGACGATCCGCAGTTCGTTTGGACGATCAAGCACCTGCATCAAGCTATTGATGATTTTGTGGTTCATGCCACCATTATTGCACGAATTCTACGATTTGCAAGCCCTAAAAAATAAATTTTATTATTTGAAAGTCATAAATACTACAAAAGCTCAATTCACCATGGTATTGAAACCCTCTCCCGTCAGTATGGGACAGGAAATGCCTCAGCACGATGGTTTTCTTCGAATTATTCACATTGTATGAGTATAGAGGCTTTGGCCAACAGAGCACTGTCATCGGTGATCCTCCCCTGCGAACATGAGAGCGATAAGTCAGCATGGAAGAAGATCTCAAAGCCTAATGAATCTATCCATGCTCTACAGGAGGCTCTTGAGCATCTGGATATCATTATTGCCCCCGGTAATAACAAAACAGACCTTCTCGTGGGTATCGACTGAGAGCGTCTTGCTCATCGCCGATGCGAGACCAAGGCAGGAGGAGGGTTCGGCGATGATTTTTGCATCGAGGACACATGCGCGAAGAGCCGCCTTGATGCTCTCCTCATCAACGAGTGTAATCTCATCTACCATCTCTTGTATTCTGCGGTAGTTACCCGGATCGGCATGATCGCAACGGGTGCCATCGGCTATCGTGTCTACATGGCCGAGGGTGACCGGAAACCCCGATTTCAAACTCTCTGTATAGCGTGGAGCACCAGACGGCTCAACCCCAACAACCTTAATCTGGTTAGAGAGTCCCTTGATAGCAGTGGCGATGCCACTGATAAGCCCCCCTCCGCCAACGGGAACGACAATTGTATCGATCTGGGGACACGCTTCCACTATCTCAAGGCCAATGGTGCCCTGGCCTGCAATGACAGCTTCATCCGCATGTGAATGGACCAACACCTTGCCCATTGCCTGGAGTTCCCGGGCTTTCGCTGCTCGCTCACTCGATGCCGTGCCAGCAAATAACACCGTTGCGCCAAGGGCGCGAATTGCTTCAAGCTTGGAAGGATTCGGATTGTGCGGCATCACGACATGCACATCGAGGCTGAGTTTTGATGCCGCCCAGCTGACCGCTTTTGCATGGTTGCCGGAACTCGCGGTCACCACTCCTGCCCGTCGTTGCTCCGCTGTCAGCTGCAATAGGCTGTTCATTGCACCGCGAATCTTGAATGATCCGGTCAATTGTAGATTCTCAGCTTTCAGATAGACCTGACAGCCGGCGACACTGTCGAGAGCAGGCACCCTGAGTAACGGAGTCTCGAGAATGTGGCCCCTCAGTCTTTGTTGAGCCTCGATACTATCGGAAAGGCCAATCATCGGGTACCTCTACACGGGATTTTTCTTAAGGAGCATCTCCTCCACCCACTGAGGTGCCAACTGAGGAGCTGGTTTTCCTGCCTTCGCCATTGCACAATACTCATCGATGGTGATTTTGCGCTTGATCTCATAATCAAGCTTCTTCTCAGCGGCAGCAAACACCTCTTCGATCCTATGCTTGGGGACGATGGTGACGCCATCAGCATCCCCGACCACCAGGTCTCCTGGCTGGACATCCACTCCAGCACAGCTGATCGGATGATTGATCTTGCCAGGACCGACCTTACTCGGGCCACGCTGGATATAGCCTTTGGAGAAGACGGGAAAGCCCATCTCTTTCAGACTCAACCGATCCCGTACCAATCCGTCGACAACGATACCATTATAACCGACCGCCTGCGCCGCTCCTCCGATCAAGTCACCCATGTAGGAGCACTCGACAAATCCTTTGCCATCTACCACCATCACGTATCCCGGTTTCCCTTGATAGACCGCGACGTGGATTGGAAAGTTATCCCCATTCTGGGTCTCTACGGTAATCGCAGTACCGATCAACTTGGTATGTTCATCGATGGGCAGCATCGAGGCATCCATACACCCTTCATTCTTAATGCCGAGGCCTTTCATGCCATCTGCCAATAGGGCAGAGCCGAATTTCTGTGCATGATGAATAATGTCCTCGGATAATAGGCTGGGAAACGGAAGATAGTTGTCCAAAATTTTTGCTCCTCGATATCAATAAAAAGCATATCATGCAGCTCTGGGATAATCAGAGCTGCATGAAAACCATCCGCTATTACAATACCTTGATTTCCTTGTAATACTTTGCAGCCCCGGGGTGGAGGGGAGCGATTACTGCATCAACGACGTTTTCAGGAGCGAGGTCCTTGAAGAAGGCATGAGCCGCAACCAACTCTTTCTTGTGCTCAAGGATGCTCTTCGTGACCTCATAGGCCACGTCGTCTGCCAGATCTTCATGACAGAATACCGTGGTCCAATACCCGACAGTCTCTACATCCTGCGTCTGTCCAACATAGGTGCCGGCAGGGATGATGAGCTTGGTCATTTCCGCATACGCATTTGCAAGGACCTTGATCTGCGCATCAGATAGACTCAAAAGCGAAAAGGTCGATCCATTGCCGATGACGTCAACCATCCATGCAGCGCCAAGGCCAGTTGCATCAAAGATTGCGTCAATCTGTCCAGTCTTGAGCCGTGATGCCGCCTGTGTGCGGTTGCCGCTGTATTCGAGCCGTACACTTTCGATGGGAACTCCCAAGAGCGGCAGGAACTTGAGCGCACTGCTCTCAATACCATCGCCTGGGGTCATACATTCAACCCGAGCTCCTGCGAGCTGCGAGACATCTGAAGCCCCAAAGCCTTTTCTGACCAGGATGTGTACTGGAGTGGAATTGTAGTTGAACAACGTGCGGATGTCCGTGACAGCTCCATCTGTAAATTGTTCTTCCCCAGCGACAGCAGAGGCAACCACTGATGCCTGAGACATGCCGATGCTGACCTCTTTCTCCGATACAGCCACCACGTTATACGCACTCCCGTTTGTTGCTTGGGCTGTTACCTTCAAATCGGTGGTGTCACTGATCACCGATGCCATCGCGGCTCCCATGGTAAAGAAGTTGCCTCCGAGACTCGCTGTTCCAATACTCAGCTCGACAGGCCTCTTCGCCGCTTCCGATGCCCCTGCAGCAAACACAACGGACATCGAGACCACTAGTACCAGACAAACTGTTACAAACTTTCTCATTTTCTTTCTCCTTTGTATAATCGAACACTTTGAATAGTGTTTAGACCGCCTTCAATCGAACATTGATTTTCTTGTAATCAATAAAATACAAGTACGCGACATACAACATGCCTATTGGGAGCGCGATTGCAGAAATAAGGACACTCGGCCAGATCAATGCGATTGCACAGATAAGCAACACAACGATATCCCGAGGCTTGAGTGTGATGAACAGAGCCTTTTCCAAGACTGCGCACAACAGCAGAAGACCGAATCCTGTGACCAGGAAGGAGAAGAGGGTAGACCAGATAGTCCCTATCCCAAGTCCCAAGAGCAGCTGGGGGGAGTAAATGAAGATGAACGGAACGATGAACCCAGCCAACGCAATCTTCATTGCAGAGAATCCAATCCTATTTGGGTTTCCTCCAGAGAGAGCAGCCGCCGCATAGGCACCAGTTGCAACCGGCGGGGTAATCGCTGACATGCACCCGAAGTAAAAGACGAAGAGGTGTGCTGGCAGCACTTCCAACCCAAGGAACGTCACCAATGCAGGGGCGGCGCTGATGCTCGTCAAAACATACGCTGCCGACGTAGGGAGCCCCATGCCAAGAATTATGGCAACTACCATCGTCATCAGCAGGGTCACGAACTTGATTCCACCAGCTATGTCAAAAATAATCTTGGAGATGGTCATCGTGATACCTGTGAGAGAGAACACGCCCACAATTATTCCGACAATTGCCGTTGCAACACCGAGTCCCATCGTCGTTCGTGCCGCTCGAGTCAGAATATTCACAACTTTCCCCATGCTCAATCGCGTCTCTTTCTTAAAGGATGAGGCAAGGATTGCCACCACAATACCTCCCCAGAAGGCAGAGAACGTAGGTGTGAAATTCATGACGAGGAGGAGCACGATTCCGATGATCGGAAGCAGGAGATAGGAACGTTTTGCCAGATCCAACCAGTCCGATCTGGCATCGATATTGCATTCCAGCCCAAGCTTGACAGCCCTGAAGTGCACCACTGCAAAGACAGAAATGTAGTAGAGGGTTGCGGGGAATACCGCTGCCAAGGCGAGTCTGGCGTAGGGAATATTGAGGGTATCAGCCAACATGAACGCGGTAGCCCCCATGACCGGAGGCATAATTTGTCCTCCTGCCGACGCAGCACACTCCACCGCTCCTGAAAAATCCTTGTCATACCCTGTCTTTTTCATCAATGGTATGGTGAAAGAACCAGTGGTCGCTACGTTCGCGGACGTCTCACCGCTCACCATACCCAACAGACCACTGGAGACAACCGCTACTTTCGCAGGGCCTCCCCGAGAGCGGCCACAGAGGGCGTTCGCCAGATCGTTGAAGTAGTCGGCAATCCCGACTTCCTGCAAGACAGCACCAAAGATGACAAACACAACCAGAGTCTCAGCGGAAACACCCAATGCAAAACCGAAGACACCCTCACCACCCAAGACCAAGTGGGTCATGATTCGTTTGGCAGAGAACCCCGGATGAGAGAGTACTCCCGTGAAGTACTTGCCAAATAGCACATAGGCCAATGCAAGCAGCGCGAGGATAACAAGACCAGGACTTGCCACCCGTCGGCCAGCTTCAAACATGAGGATCAGCAGCAAAATACTCAACACGACATCGACTTGCGCAGACCTTCCCGCCATCTTCGTGAGGACACCAATTCTCTGAATGGAGTACGCAAATACGACAACAGTCGCCAAAATCAGCAACAGGTTGATGACTCCCAGTTTGCGTTGATTTTCTCTCTTCGTTATGGGCGACAAAAAGAGGACCATGATGATACAGAATGCCAAGTGTATCATCCTGACCATTCGCGGAGCCATATATATTATTTGCGATGCAAGTAAGATCTGGAATATCATCCAGACTATTCCTATCACCAAGATTATTTTCTCAATAACCCCTGTGTAGGTCTTTCGCAGGTTTTGCCTACTGATCTTCTCTTCTGTTACCATGAAGCTCCTCCTTGTTCAGCGTTGCAACGTACGGTATCAAGCCACCTGCATCAAGAATTTCACGAATCTTTCCCTGAGGTGCCACGTGGTGTCCAACATATTCGGTTGAGAGATTCCAGATAGTAACAGACTCATCCTCCATACGGACACGCACGATATCCCCCTCACGGAAATGAGAGGTATCAGCTTGGATGGCGAGAATCCCATTATTGATTGCATTTCGGAAATAACTTCTCGCGAAGGACTTTGCAATGATGATCGGGATGCCGGCAGCTTTGACGATCTGTGCGGCCACCTCCATCGCTGATCCACACCCGAAATTCTCTCCTGCGACGAAGAGTACCTGATCGACAAGAAGATCAACCAAATTGGGGCGGATATCTTCCATCAGATAGGGGACCAGTTCATATGGATCAATGGTGTCTTTCTTCCTGCGTGATGAGATGATGTAGTCCGTGTTGATATCATCACCAAAGCAGATCGCTTTCCCTTCGTATTCAAACATGCCCACCCCTCCATGGATCTGTTATATGTCCCGTCAGCGCTGAAGCAATCGCCACGGCAGGTGATGAGAGGTAAATGTGTGAATTGACATTCCCCATACGACCGACAAAGTTCCGGTTGGCGGTAGAGAGCACATTGAAACCGTCTCTTGGGGTGCCGGGGCTGCTGCCGCAACACGGTCCGCATCCTGGGGGGAGAATCATCGCACCTTTCTCCAGCAATCTGCCAGCAATACCGCGATTGACCATATGCTTGTAGGTTTCCAGGGAACCAGGCACGATCAAGGTCTCTACCATGAACGGTCCTGGAATCTCCCTGATCACCTCATCGACAATCTCAAAATCGCTTATCCTCCCGTTCGTACACGTCCCGATGACGACCATATCAATCGGCGTACCCAATTGCTCGTCTATCGCAACGGCAAGGTCAGCACGGGGAGGCAGCGAGATCATCAGCGGGACTGTTGCGAGGTCTATTTCAATGGTGCGGGAATACGTACACCCTTCATCAGGGACAACGCAATCATCGACGCGAATGTGTTGTGTGTTGCAGTACTCCAACGCTCTCTCATCAAGAGGCATTATGGCACACTTTGCACTACTCTCCGCCGCCAAGTTGCAGATGGTCTTGCGATCATCCAGAGAGAGGCAACCAACTCCATCGCCATGAAACTCAAGGGCGCGATAATTGGCTCCATCGGCTCCAAGGATCCTCAAGAGGTACAATGCCACATCCTTTCCACTGACTCCCTTGCGAAGTATGCCGGTAAGGTTGATCCTGATGGTCTCGGGAATCTTGAACCAGAGGGCTCCCGTTATGAGTGCGAATGCCAAATCTGATGCCCCGACCCCGACGCTGACGGTATCAAGATAGCCGTGGGTGGTGGTGTGAGAATCTCCCCCGATGATCAGCGTTCCCGCTCTGATATACTTCAGCTCATCGATGACTTGATGGGCGATGCCGTGTCCAGCCTCGACCAAAGTAATGCCATACCGATCCCTGAAGTCGAAGAGTTTTTGGTGAAGTCGAGCGACCTTGCTGTTCGGACAGGGGACGTAGTGATCGATGATGGCCACCACACGCTCAGGATGAATGACCCGGTCACCTCCCATCTTCTCAAAGTAATCGATGGAGAGAGGTCCAGACGCATCGTTGGTCAAGATTACATCAATCTGGGCATCAACAATATCCCCTGCACGCGCATCTTTTCCTGACTTTGCACTGAAGATTTTCTCAACGATTGTCTTGGCCATGAATCACAACCCCTCTGATATGGTTTGCCGGTAGACGCGATCAAACGCCGCAATCCCTTTGCCCATGCTGCCAACCAGTCCCATATCTTCAAGAACACACTCCATCACGGCAAAGCACTGCAGCATATCCTCAGGATAGCAATAGCCCATATGAGCGATCCTGACAGTATTGTCAGCCATGGCAGAGCCCAGCCCGACTCCGATTCGCAGTCGATACCCGTGACTCATCCTCGACGCAAGTGTCTTTGCTGACAGGGCTTGGGGCATGCTGGCTACGGAAAGGGAGTCTGACCGCGCAGCACACTCTCGCGGGAAAAGAGAGAAACCCAACGCTTGCAAGGCTGCTTTGGTCCCCAGAGAAATCGCCTTATGGCGAAGGAATACTGAGCTGACCCCCTCGTCATGAATCATCGTGAGCGCCTCATGAACAGAGAGAATGAGGCTCACCGGCGTAGAGCCTGGAGTCTCCCCCTTCTCAGTAACAATCGTATGGATATCGACAAAATCAATATAGAAGTCTCGATGGTCATTGGCCTCACATGCTGCCATCGCCCTCTGGCTTAGTGCGACGAAACTCACCCCTGCAGGGGACATCAAGCCCTTTTGGGATGCTGTTACGACAGCATCGACGTTCCATGCGTCCATCTCAAAGGGCATGCACCCCAAACCGCTTACGTTATCAACTGCAAAGAGGAGATTATGCTTCGCTGCCAACGCCCCCATCCCTGCCATTGGGTTGATCACACCATTCGAGGTGTCGTTGAATACTGCAACCAACCCTGTCGCGTTGAAATCAACAATCTCCTGCTCCAGGACCTGGAGGTCCACCTCAGACGACCACTGAGGAAAGCACTCCTTCACCGGGATGCCAATACTCCTCAGCGTAATTGCAGCCATTTCACCAAACTTCCCGTTCACGACGCAGACCACCCGGTCTTCAGCGGTGAATATGTTTTTGTAGACGCCCTCCAAGGCCCCACGACCTGTAGTGTGGACAGGGTAGACGTGGCCTTGGGTACCAAAGAGGGGTTTCAGCAGCTCAAGCGCATCCACCAGGATAGCAGAAAACTCCTTTGTCCTGTGGTGATAGCTGCCTAGCATTGATGCCAGATACACACGTTCAGGGATATTCACAGGCCCAGGAGTAAAAAGCTTCTCGACTCGGGGGTAATTCAGGGGGCTCATTTCGGGCTTCTCCATAGATTCTTCTAACTTCCTAATGATAAATATATGACAAATATTTATAATAAGTAATATTTATTATATTTCTACTACAGGATACGCCCCTCTATCCACTCTTGTCAATCTTTTTTCTCGGCGACCTAAAAAACAAGCCTACCATGAAGCAGAAGGAGTATGTATTTGTAATATTCCCCTAAAACAATATCGCTAACTTATTGATATAGAACTATTTGGAAATATCACTTTCTTATATTTGTTAAAAATGTTACTGCTACGACAACGACACAATTTTCACTCATCCAACCCAACATCGGAGAGAGTATCCGGCCTGAAAAGTAAAATTTATTATATTTCTTCTATTTTTTAATTGTAAAATTACCTGTGTAGCAGTATTCTAGACCCATGAACACTCTCCACAGTGTCCAGTGTCTAGTCCAAGGAAAAAGGGATCACCTCCATTCAAATGGGAGAGATGACA
>Ga0265293_10007859_pt1 | contig 16182 bp, 13 predicted proteins | sample Munlanlewell138R_FD_192505 | JGI IMG/M metagenome (GOLD analysis project Ga0265293, IMG submission 192505) | Leachate microbial communities from a municipal landfill in Southern Ontario, Canada - Leachate well 138R | ecosystem: Engineered > Solid waste > Landfill > Unclassified | place: Canada...
GTCAAAAAGTACGGTACGAAGATTGACAGCAGCAAGAACAAGACGATAAAGATGACAAGCATTCCCGAATCTTCCCAAATTGCCTTCAAGCTCCCCGACAGTGAGCGCCCTCGTGGTTGTATCATACTGAAACTCCTCTTTTTCCGTTCTCTTCGTGGTCAGTGGCTCAAGCCAGCTGCTGTTCCTTATGCTTGGTCGGAAGGGCCAAGTTCATGATCTGCTCTTTATCGAATTCGTCACGCTGGAGTATATCAACAATCCTGCCTTCCCGCATGACTGCCAGGCGATCGCAGATTCCCATGATCTCAGGCAGGTCACTGGAGACACAGATGATCGAGATACCTGCCTCGGCCATCTGGTACATCAGGTTGTAGAACTCATTCTTGGTGCCGACATCGATGCCTCGCGTCGGCTCGTCCATGATCAGCACGGAGAGCTTGTCCCCCAACCACCGTGCCAAAATCGTCTTTTGCTGGTTCCCCCCTGAGAGGTTTTGGATGATCTGGTGACGGCTCGGGCTCTTGATGGAGAGCTTCTGCATGAACGACTCGGCATTCTGCCGCTCCCACTGCTGATCGAGGAAGAAGTTGCACTTCAGGTTGTTGCGCCTGCTTGAGATGTTGATGTTCTCCTCGACGCTCCGCACCGGGATGATCCCCTCATCCTTGCGGTCCTCCGGCAAGAATGCGACTCCCCGCCTGATCGAGTCCCCGGGTTTCTTGATCTGTACCTCCTCCCCGTTGAGCCTGACCGTCCCCTCCAGCTGCTTCGTCGCCCCGTAGATGCCCTTCATCAACTCGGTTCTCCCTGCACCGACGAGGCCGAAGAAGCCCAGGATCTCTCCCTTGCGGAGGGAGAAGGAGATGGGTGTTGCAAGGCCGGTACAGAGGAAATCCTCGACGGAGAGGACGGCCTCCTCTTCGATGGGGCGGGATTGGTAGTTGTAGATATCGCTGATATCTCGGCCGACCATCCGATTGACCAGCACATCGTGGGTGAGTGTTTCCATGTCGGTGAACTTCTCGACGAACTTGCCATCACGAAAGACAATCACATCGTCGCACAGCTCAAAGACCTCCTCAAGGCGGTGGGAGACGTAGATGACCGTCTTGCCCTGCTCCCTGAGCGTCCTGATAATCCTGAAGAGGTTGGTGATCTCCTTTTGGGAGAGCGAGCTGGTCGGCTCATCGAAGGCGATGATACTGGCGTTGTACAGCAGGGCTTTGGCGATTTCGATCATCTGACGTTGGGCGATCGGGAGGGTCTTGATCTTCACGTGCGGATCGATGTTCTCCATGATGTATTCAAGGTGTTTGGTCGCTGTGGCATAGAGTGCTGTAAAATCGATCAACCCCGACTTCTTCTTTGGGTAGTGGCCGAGCATCATGTTCTCTGCAACGGTCATCTCAGGGACCAGGTTCAGTTCCTGGTAGATGACGGCGATGCCGGCATTGAGGGCATCGCTTGTCGATTTGAACGCATGTGTCTGCCCATTGATCGTGATGACCCCCTCGTCCGGGGTGTACGCTCCGCTGAGAATTTTCAGCAACGTTGACTTGCCAGCGCCATTCTCTCCGACAAGCCCCCCGACCGTCCCCCCCTTGAAGGTTACATGGATCGAGTCGAGCGCCTTGACTCCGGGAAACGATTTGGATATTCCGGTCAGTTCGAGTCTGTTCATGCTTTCTTCGTTACTTCCTTTGTATCGTTGTCACATCGCCTGTCCATTTCACTGCAATTTGCATGCCAAACGTCCCAAGGGGCACAAGCACCAATTCCGGCGGTAAATCACCCGATTCAAACCCCAAGGTGGATGTTGTTACCCAACACCCACCCTTGGTTGGGTAGCGAGGGTAACACTGCCCTCCGTCAAGGAGAAGAAAAAATGTACCGTTGTAATTTCGTCCCGCCTCCCCTATGATTGATACTACCATGAACGCGAAGGTTCTCCTCATCGATGATGAACATGAGTACTGCGTCTCACTGAAAAAGCTCCTCGTGGCACACGATATTATCTGTGACTACTGCCTCGACCCCTTCGATGCGCTCAATTTGATCAAGCGCGAGGCGTACACCCTGTACATCAGCGATCTCAAGATGCCCAAGATGAGTGGCATCGATCTCTTGCAACGGATCCGCGACATCGACCCCGGGGCCCCGATCATCATGATCAGCGGCTTCGCCTCGACCGACAGCGTCGTGGAGGCAATGCGCTGCGGTGCATTGAACTTCTATGAGAAGCCGATCCCCTTCTCTAAGCTGCTCTCCGAGATCAAGAAGATCCACGAGAGGCGGGAGCTCTACACGACAGGGGACAAGACCGATGCCGGCAAGGCGGGCACCATCATCACCGTCAACGAGCAGATGCACCGACTCATTCACATCGCCCGCAAAGCCGCCATGTCCGATGCACCGGTCATTGTCCACGGCAAGAGCGGGACGGGCAAGGAGCTCTTCTCCTCCATCATCCATGAGTGCAGCCCACGGCGGGAAGGACCCTTCATCAAGATGAACTGTGCCGCAATTCCTGAGAGCCTCTTGGAGAGCGAGCTCTTCGGCTACGACCAAGGGGCATTCACCGATGCAAAACGGGACCAGAAGGGGAAGTTCGAAGTAGCCGATGGCGGCACGATGTTCCTCGATGAGATTGGGGACATGAGCCTGGCTACCCAAGCCAAGCTCTTGCGGGTCCTCCAGGAGGGTGAGTTCGAACGCCTCGGCTCTCGCAAGACCCGCATGGCCAATGTCCGGTTTGTTGCGGCGACCAACCAGGACCTTCAGCTGAAGATCCAGGAGGGGACCTTCCGCGAGGACCTGTTCTTCCGCCTCAGTGTCATCCAGATCGAGATCCCGTCGCTCAGTGAACGCCCCGACGACATCATCCCCATCGCCCGCTACTACCTGGAGACGTTCAACCACAAATACCACAAGACGATCACCGGGTTCAGTGAGCAGGTGACCAATATGTTGTTGGTCCACGACTGGCCGGGCAACGTGAGAGAGCTGCGCAACTGCATCGAGCGCGCAGTCATTTTCTGCGAAGGGGACGTCATCTCCCTGGCTGATATGCCCACCCACTACCTCAAGGAGTTCAGTGGTAATGTCGATACCTCGACGCTGCAGTCCTTCTATGACAGCGTAAGCCGTGAGATTATCCTCAACGCCCTGGAGAAGGTACAAGGGAGCAGGACGAAGGCCGCCGAGATCCTGAACATCTCTCGAAAGACCCTGTACCTTCGCATGAAGAAGCTCGGGATACACGTATGAGCCGCAAGAAGGTGTTGCTGAGGCTCGAGGACATCCGCCACACCTACGGACACACGGTTGCGCTGAACTCCGTGGATTTCAACCTCTTCGAAGGCGAGATCCATGCCATCGCCGGCGACCACCGCTCCGGCAAGACGACGGTGGGCAAGATCATCGCCGGCTCGGAGCGCAAACAAGAGGGTCGGATCTGGTTCGATGGCAAGGAGTTGAACAACCTTACCATCCAAAAGGCACTGCAGCTGGGCATCGGCATGGTCTACCAGGTGCAAAAGAACCTCGTCCCCTCGATGAATGCGGTAGAGAACATGTTCTGTGGAAATCATCGACAGTTCCTCATCACCAAACGGTACCGCCAGCAGATGGAGGTCTCCTGCCTGGCCCTGTTGGAGAAGTTCAACCTCTCCCTTCCCCTCGACACCCCGCTCTACAAACTCGAAGAGCGCGACCGGCAGATCATCAACATCTGCCATGCCCTTGCACGCAAGCCCCGCATCCTGATCCTGGATGACATCAACAGCTCCCTGCTGCCCAGCGAGATGGACCGGGTCTTCCAACTGCTCCTCCAGGAGAAGGCCCAGGGCACGTCGATCATCTACATCACCGGCAGCCTCAACGAGGTCTTCAAGATCGCCGACCGGGTGACCATCCTGCAGGACGGCTACCGCAAGGGCACCGAGAGTGTGGTGGCCCTCGACCCGGCCCGGCTGGTCTCCCTTGCCTACACATCCACATCCAGCGATGGGCCGAACATCGATGCAAGCTCGCTGCTCAACGCCTACCAAGAGGCGATGATCGATGATTTGCCAATCGGGGAGATGATCGTCAACCTCAAAGGGGAGGCGGTGTTCATCAACCAACAGGCGAAGAAACTCCTGCAACACATCCCTGAGCTCTACCGGAACAAACCCCTGGCGCAACTGCTGAACTTCCTCCCCAAAAGCGCCTATGACGAGCTCATCGGCCTCTTGAAGGGGGAGCAGGGGGGTGACCTCGACTCAGTCAAGATCGGAGAGATCATCGTCAAATTCACCTTCTCGCCGATCATCGAGCAGAACGGCGAGCGGATCGGGATGAATGTCTTCATTGAGGATATGAGCTTTGCCTACCAGACGCGGGAGTACCTGATGCAGGCGAACAAGAATGCCAGCGTCGCAGCGCTGGCTGCCGGAGTCGCCCATGAGATAAAGAACCCGCTTGCCATCATACAGAACTACGTCGACCTGATGCGCCTCTGCCCGCTTGACGATGAGGGGACGACCAATGTCGACCATATCGAGCGGGAGCTCACCCGGATCTCCGAGATCATCTCCAACCTCCTCTCATTCTCCCGGATGAATCGCCTTGCCGTCCTTCCCCTCTCCTTGGAGAAAATCCTCGACGAAGTCCTGATGCTCCTCGGTCACCGCCTCAGCCAGAAGAACGTGCACATCAGGCAGAAGTTCAAGCAGATCTCGCTGGTCAGCGGGGATGAGAACAAGCTCAAGCAACTCTTCATCAACTTGATCATGAACGCGTGGGAGGCGGTTCTCGAGGATGGCTTGATCGAATTGGAGCTGGCTGAGGACTTTGCCAACAAGACCGTCTCGGTCATCGTCAGGGATGACGGGTGTGGTATCCTCAACCAGGACCGCGATAAAATCTTCTTCCCCTTCTATACCACGAAAATGGCACGGACAAACATCGGCCTCGGTCTGTCCATCTGCCAGAACATCGTTGAGCAACACACCGGGGTCATGAAATTCTCCAGCAACCAGGGGCGCGGCACCACCTTTGTCGTCACGCTGCCAGCGCTGGGGCGAGATGTTGCCGAGGTGTGAAATATAGTACCCACACCCGTGAGAAACTGTGCAACTTGCTACCCAGAGACTTCCCGAAACAATGCAAATACCACCAAAGAGCAGGTTGGTATGATTCTTGCAGACCCATTGGTGGTATACCGCGTAACAGTGCATCGAAGAGGTAGCGTTGCCTACCGGATGGACAAACCAATGACAAGAGGGGTTAGTATGAAAAAGATTGTTGTATTGCTGATGGTTCTCCTGCTCATGGGAGGGATTGCCTTTTCCCAGGCCTCACAGGAGAAAGCCAAGGACCAGCCGGTCAAGATTGGATTCTTGGTGAAGATGGCCGAGAACTCTTGGTTCCAGGACGAGTGGAAGTTCGCACAGATGGCTGCTGACGAGTATGGCTTCGAGCTCATCAAGATCAGCACCCCCGATGGAGAGAAGGTCCTCTCTGCCATCGACAACCTCGCTGCCCAGAAGGCACAGGGCTTCATCATCTGCACACCGGACGTCAAGCTCGGCCCGTCGATCAAGATGAAGGCTGACCAGAACGGCTTGAAGGTGATGAGCGTCGACGATCGGTTCGTCGGACCGGACGGCAAACCAATGGAGAATGTCCACCACATGGGGATCTCCGCCTACCAGATCGGTCGCCAAGTTGGTGAGACGATCATGCTTGAAGCTCGCAAACGCGGCTGGGATCTCAACAAGACCGGAGTGGCCTGCTTGACCTACGACACGTTGCCGACGAGCAAGGAACGCACCGATGGTGCGACCGACAAGATCATTGAGATGGGATTTCCAAAAGAGCGTGTCTACAAGGGACCGACAAAGACCGACTCGACAATGGAGGGAGGCTTTGATGCCACCAATATCCTCGTTGCTGCCCACCCCGATGTGAACTATTGGTTCGTCTACTCGCTCTGCGATGACACGACCATCGGTGGTGTCAGGGCCCTCGAGGGCAACGGCATCAAGTCCGAGAATATCATCGGAGTTGGCATCAACGGCAACGAGCTTGCCATCAGCGAGCTGGAGAAGCCGGTCACCGGGTTCCACGCCACCGTCCTGCTCGCCGCCAAACGCCATGGCTACGAGACTGCGGAGAACATGTACAAGTGGATCGCCCAGGGGATCGAACCCCCGCTCTTGATCGAGACCAGTGGTGTCGTCATGTACCGTGACAACTACAAGGACGTCCTGGTGGAGATGGGGCTGCGCTAAATGCGATGAGCCGGCGATCCCGAGTATAACTGAATCGATGGGGGATGGATTGTAGTGCGTGCACCGGTCCATCCCCTGTTCAACAACAGGGGGAAGAATGAACAAGATTGCGTTGGTGACAGGGGCGAGCAAGGGAATTGGGCAGGCCATTGCCATCGAACTGGCGGCCAATGGCTACGATGTCGCCATCAATTACAACCGCAGTGAAGCGTCGGCGCTCGAGACGAAGAAGATCATCGAGGGGATGGGGAGGCGAGCGGAGGTCTACCAAGCCGATGTGGGCGACGTCGCCTCGATTGAGCGGATGTTCGACCACTTCACCGCTGACTTCTCGACCATCGATTGCCTGGTGAACAATGCTGGCGTCAGCATGTTCGCCCCGATTCTCGAGGCACGCGAAGAGATGTGGGATACGATCAACAACATCGACTGGAAGGGAACATACTTTTGTACCCAACACGCTGCACGGCTCATGGTCGCCCAGCAAAAACCCGGTGTGATCATCAATATCTCCTCCAACCAAAAGGAGAGCTGTTGGCCGACGGCGAGCATCTACGGGCCGGTCAAGGCAGCAATCGCCAAGTTCAGCGAACACGCTGCCATTGAGCTTGCCCGCTATGGCATCAGGGTACTCTCGATCGCCCCGGGGTACACCGATGTGGGATGGCCCGTCGACGACCCCATCCACGATGCCAAACAGAAGATCCCGAGCAGGCGGTTCGCCACACCAGAGGAGATAGCCCGCGTGGTTCGGCATTTGGTCTCGGATGACTTTGCCTATATGGTGGGCACATCACTGGTCATCGACGGCGGGGCAGTGCTCCCCGTCCTCACCGAGACCGATATGGATACCAGCTGGTCATCCACCGCCTTTGGTGAATGAGCAGGCAGAGCGAAGAGCAGGAGGGAGAGCGATGAAGATAACCAACGTAGAGGTGTTCCACGTCAAGCCACGATGGACGTTCGTCAAGGTGAGCACCGATGAGGGAATCACCGGATGGGGAGAGGCGATGGTCGAAGGCCGGGCCCGGACCGTCGAGACAGCTGTCATGGAGCACGCGCCGTTTCTCATCGGCCAGGATCCGAGCCGGATTGAATATCTCTGGCAATCCATGTACCGCAACACCTTCTACCGTGGAGGGATTGTCCTGGTCAGCGCCATCAGTGGCATCGAGCAGGCGCTCTGGGACATCAAGGGCAAAGCATTGGGAGCGCCGATATACGAGCTGATGGGAGGCGTCTACCGTAGCAAGATCAGGATCTACGGCCACTGCTGGGGAGCAACCACCGAAAAGATCATCACCCGAGCCTTGGAGCGACAAGAGAAGGGGTTCACAGCGATAAAGATCCTGTTGGAACCATATACGGCAAACCGAGGGGTCAAGCGCTACATCGAAGACCAGATCACCCGCTTTGCCCAGATCAGGGAGGCGGTCGGTGATGAGATGGACATCGCAATTGATTTTCACGGCCGGGTCAACCCCGACTTGGCGATCCAGATCATCGATGGGTTGACACCCTATCGGCCTCTGTTCATCGAAGAGGCCTGTCTTCCCGAGAACAGTGAGGCGATGGGGCTCATTGCGCAAAAGACGCTGCTGCCGTTGGCAACCGGTGAGCGCTTGGTCACCCGATTCGGCATCAAGAACCTGCTCGAATCACACGCCGTCTCGGTGATCCAGCCCGATCTCTGCCACGCAGGAGGAATTGCAGAGGTTCGCAGGATGGCGGCAATGGCCGAGACGTACTACGTCAAGATCGCCCCCCACAACCCCCTTGGACCCATTTCGCTGGCCGCCAACATCCAACTGGCTGCCTGTACACCAAACTTCTTGATCTGCGAGCACTTCGGGATGAAGGAGGAGTGGGATATTGGCTCGGGATACCTCAAGACCCCCTTTGTGATAGAGGATGGCTATATCACCATTCCCACTGCCGCCGGCCTCGGCATCGAGGTCGACGAGGAGGTCATAGCCGAACGGGCCTACCCAGGGGATTGGGACTCCCCACGCCACTATGCCGATGATGACCTGACGATCGTTGATTGGTAAGTCTCTCAGCGAACCTCCCGTTGCCCAACGGAGGGTGGCCCCCTGACACGTCTTCGCTCCTTCGCGATAGCGCACCCGATGGAAGTCAGGGGGCTTCCTCTTCCTTTTCTCCTTCGAGCTCTCCCCGCCCTTCCGTCCATCCGACTGCACTTCTCAAGCCTTGTGGAAATGTTCATATTGTTTGAATGGATGGGATTCTCATTCTCAGCTCAGTTCTCTTTCTCTCATGTTGCCAAAATCCGATTGACAATTCTCATCGGTGATGATATGGTGCTCCTGTATGAGCTGTAATACAGGTAATTCAGGCAGGGAGCATCCGATGATCATTGAGAAGATTTCCGTAGTGAGAATGACGTTTATACGAGAAGTTTGGGATTTGGTGGTCATCGATACCAACGAGGGAGTGCGTGGATGGGGCGAAGTCACCGGCTCGATGAACATCGAGGCAGTGGCAGCAATCATTGATTCATTCGATACCCGTCTCAAGGGCCTCGATGCGACACACCGTCTGGAGTGCCTCAAGGTGCTGAATCGGTGGAGCTACCCCTCCCCACTGGAGATGAGAACGTACATGACGGCGCTCAGTGGCTTGGACCAAGCCCTCTGGGATCTCTCTGCCAAGGCGCTGGGCATACCGCTTCACACTGCCTACGGGGCAAAGGGTGTGGAGTCGGTCCCCCTCTATGCAAACCTCAACAAAGCGTTGCGCAAGGACCGGGACGAGGCGATACTCGCAGAGCATGGGCGCAAAGCCTTTGAAGAGGGGTTCTCCATCATCAAGTGCACACCATTTGATGAGAGCGAGCCCGACTTCCTCTTCAACAACCTCTCAAACGCCTTCAAGAAGATCAGTGCCTTGACCGACCATGTGGATATCAGTCGCATCGCCATCGATTGCCATCGACGGTTCACTCGCACTTCCCTTGACTCGATGCTCACCGCCCTCCTCGCCCAATTCGGCACCCCCTTCTGGATCGAGGACGGCCTTGATACGGCCCACCAGGAGGAGCTGCCCATCTTCAAGGCACGCTATCCACAGCTCAGATTTGCCGGTGGGGAGGATGCGATCACCAGTTGTGAAATTCAGCGCCTGGTCGACTCCTCCACCTACGATGTGATCATGCCTGATGTGAAGTACATGGGCGGTCCGAGCGTACTCCTTCCGCTCATGTGCTTTGGAGAGCGTTCGGGCAAGCACGTGTCACTGCACAATCCCAACGGCCTTGTCGCCACGGCCCACAGCGCCCACTTGAGCGCACTGCTCACCAAGGGCATGCCGATGGAGTTCCCCTACCGTGCAAATATCGGGCGAGAGGAGCTTGCAAGCCCGACCGAAACGGTTGAGGGCGGTGCTTATCACTTCAACGACGAGCCGGGTATCGGCGTCGAGATCACCAAGGAAGCACTCAAAGAGTATGGCGCTACCTATACCAAGGGATCTTGGAAACCAATACAAGGGTGAGGAACTATGAGCAACGAACGACGTTCATCAAATGCAGAAGTGTATATCTCCCTGATGATGTTCCTGGTCACCGGGGTCTTGGGGTGGCAGATTACCCAGATCACCGTTTCGCAAAGCAGGATCTTTCCCATCTTCATTTTCATCTTGATGGCGGTGTGCGCGGTGGTCCAGTTCTCTCTTGCAGTGACCAAGAGAGAGGTTACCGACATGAACTCCATTACGTTCACGCTCCGGGAAGGCCTCTTCGTCGCGGCCCTGGTGCTGACCTACCCCCTGTATGGAATCCTGGGCTTCTACATGACGATCCTGCTCTTGGCCATCATCGTCTCGTTGATAACAATTGTGCCATCCCCCTCAAGAACTGTACTGGTGATGCTCGCCTACTCTGTCATCTTGACGCTCTTCTGTTACGTATGCTTCACCGTGATTTTAGGAATGCAGACACCGGTGGGTGTCTTGATATAGGAGGAATTTATGAGAAAAGTAGTGGTTGCAATCCTTTCCGTATTGCTGGTCTCGACCCTGCTCTTTGCCCAAGGCAGAGGAGAGCGTGACGCCCAATACCCCACCAAGGGAATCCAGTTCATCGTCCCCTACGCCGCAGGCGGCGGGACGGACAGCCTCATGCGCTTGTTGGCCAAGGCGATGGAGGATGAGCTGGGACAGTCGGTCACGATCGTGAACAAGGCGGGTGGGCTTGGCCAGGTTGGCCTGACGGAGCTCGCCAGAGCCAAGAGTGACGGCTATACCATCGGTGCCCTCTCAAACCTTGATCACATCCTGGTCCTCTTCACCAGTGACAACGTCAGTTACGACTACGACTCACTGGAGTACCTTGGCGCGATCAATACAACAGCTAACATCATGTACGCCAACACCAAGAATACCGGGTTCACCTCGGTGGAGCAGATGCTATCGTACGCAAAACAGAATCCGGGACGGTTGACTGTCTCCATCTCCGGCAAAACCCACTTGGCTGAGGTCGCGCTCCTCGAGCAGGCCACCGGTATCACACTGACTCCGGTCATGCAGAGCAGCGGAAACGACTCCCTCAAGGCAATCCTCGGCGGACACGTCGACCTTGCGGTCATGGACAAGAACTTCGTGGCGCAAGTCGAAGGCCAAGGCGTTGTCCCATTGGCCGCATTCTCCGATGAGCGGGTGGTCCCGGTCACCGATGTGCCGACCTTCCACGAGCTGGGCTATAACATTGCCACGGAGACATACCGGGTGATGGTTGCCCCCAAGGGAACGCCGGCTGAGATCTGTACCCTGTTGACAGAGACGATCAAAAAAGTTTCCTCAACCGATGAGTTCATCGAGAAGATGCGGAACATGAGCGAAAACTACCGGTTCCTTGACGCAGAACAAGTGAAGGCACGCCTTGACAACGACTATCGTGCTGTCGAGAAGTTGCTGGAAGAAGTTCCCGGCGCTTTCAACTGAGAATAACCAGACGAGGTCCCCAATGCACTACATCATCGACGCTTTTTCAACAATCTTTACTCCAATGGGTCTGCTCTTGAATGTTGTTGGGGTTGTCTTGGGAATACTCTTTGGGGCTCTGCCTGGTTTGAATGGTGTGGTGGGGGTAGCACTGCTACTCCCACTCACCTACAATATGCACCCCTCCTTCGGCTTGATCATGCTCGGAGGGCTCTACATGGGGGCTACCTACGGAGGGTCGATCTCAGCGATTCTGCTCAATTGCCCCGGCACGGGTGAAGCAGCGTGTACTGCATTGAACGGCAATCCGATGGCGCGCCAGGGGCGAGCCAGGGAAGCGCTCGGCTACTCTGTCCTCTCCAGTGGATTCGGAGGATTGTTTGGGGTCATCATCATGCTCCTCTTCACCCCGGTCTTGGCCAAGTTTGCACTGAAGTTCGGACCTGCTGAACAATTTCTTGTGTGTGTGATGGGGTTGGCGGTAGTCGGCAGCCTGATGGGAAAGAGTGCCGCAAAGGGCTTTTTCTCTGTAGCCTTCGGTTTGATCCTGTCGGTCGTGGGGATGGACGTCACGTCGGTGAACTATCGTCTCTCCTTTGGTAATATGCATCTTCAAGCAGGCCTGGACCTGATCCCCATCAGTGTCGGGATCTTTGCAATTGCAGAGATGCTCTCCCTGTTGACCAATCAGGTTACCGGAAATCTCATCTCTGAGGCACAGGATGACTACAAACCGATGGCGGTGGTCAAAGAGCTTGCCCGTCGTTGGCAAATCCTCTTGAAGTCTTCGATTATCGGCACGATCATCGGTATTCTTCCCGGAACCGGCGGAGCGATCGCCGCATTCATCTCATATGGTGAGGCAAAACGCAGCAGCACGGAACGGAAACAATTTGGATCTGGTGCCATCGATGGCATCATCGCACCAGAATCAGCCAACAACGCAGCCGTTGGAGGATCGTTCGTTCCACTGCTCTCTCTGGGTATCCCCGGCTCGGCGACCAGTGCAATCATCTTCGGTGCACTGACTGTCCATGGCATGGTTCCGGGCCCGAAGCTCTTCAACGAGCACACCGATGTCGTCTATGCCTTGATGTTGGGGTTGCTCCTGAGCGTCATCATCATGGTTGTGTTGGGGATGTCGGGAACTCGGTTGTTCACCAAGATCTTGAAGGTCAACGTAAAGTACATCATCCCGGCGGTAATCGCACTCTCGATCTTTGGTGCCTACAGTGCACGCAACAGTCTCTTCGACGTGCTTGTTGCAATCGTCTTTGGGGTCATCGGCCTCGTTTTCAAGCGAGCGAGGATTCCCGTGGCGCCTGCCGTCCTCGGCATGATCTTAGGGAGCATGACTGAACAGAATCTCCGTCAATCGATGGTGATCGCTTCGGCAAAGGGTCTGAATATTTTCGCCTATATTGTGTTCAGGCCGATATCCATTGTACTATTGGTCTTGATCGGACTCCTCATTATCGGCAATCTCAAGACGAATCTTCGTGGAGATGAGTAACGTGGAGGGCCGATACGGGGAAGCGGCCCTTTGGAGCCAGAGTCTGATGCAGGAGAGAGATGCAGCACGTACGCTTCGTATCCGATGACATCTACCATGAGATATTGGAAAATATCCGTGGCGGTCTTTGGAAGATTGGGGACAAGATTCCCTCTGAGAACAAGATAGCTAAAGAGTATTCCATCAGCAGAGTGAGTGTACGCGCTGCCATCCATAAGTTGCAGGCACAGGGAATCCTCATCACCAGACCGGGGATTGGATCCTTCATCGTCAAAGACTCCCAGGAGATTGACCAGGGATCGTTCAATGAAAAACTGCTCGACCTGAGCGCCGATGACTATCGTCACATGATCGAGCTACGGCGAGCCCTTGAGTTCACGAGCATCGAACTGCTGTGTGAGAACGGCAGCCAAGAGGATATCGACCGCCTCCGCTCTGCCTTGAGCGATCTGGAGGCTGCCAGCGATGCCAAGGGCTACGTCGATGCCGATTTCGACTTCCACTACTCGATCATCCTCGGGTCCCACAATCCCATCTTCAAGAATGTCTACGATTTGATCAAGGAACAAATCTATAAGTACTTCTACGAGCTGTCGGGCGAGAATCGTGACAACAACTGGGACAATGCCATCATCAACCATCAAAAGATTCTGAACGCCATCGAGGAGCGAGATGCAAAGAGAGCGATCAAGATCATCGAGGGCACGTTCGAGTTCAATCTGAATAGGCTGAGCAAATACTTCAAACAGTAGGGGTGATTGGAGCCGGATGAAAAATCGGCTCTTACCTGGTCAGAGGTCCTGCTTTCTATCGTCTAAGCGCTTGGCCGGCAATTACCTTAACGGGCCTCCTCTCCTTACTTTCTCGTATCCTTCACGACGACCACAATCATCCACATCCCAATTGTTCTTCAACTCGACCATTGTTCAACTTTCCACTATCGCTGACTGTGCAATCTTTGCTATAGAATTATCTGCCGGACAACAGACGCCACGCGCAAGGAGCGGTCCACCGCGAAGCTGATGGAACGGCTGAGCGAGTGTCGCGCCAAGCTGTTGGCCGACAAGCCGACGGGGAGGAACAAGAGCTACTACGAGCACTACTTCGATGTCCGGCGCACGCCCAAGCGCGGCCTTCGCGTCACCCTCAGGGAGAAGGCGGTCGACGAGTACATCAAAGGGCAAAGTGGCTTCTGGATCCTGTACACCAACGCCGAGAAGGACCCGGCGGAGGCGCTCCACCTCTACCGCAGGAGGAACGACATCGAACTGCTCTTCGACGACCTGAAGAACGCCAGCGACAGCCGCAGGCTACGGGTGCCCTCGGATGCGGTCATGCAGGGGCGCCTCTTCGTCAGCTTCCTCGCCCTGGTGGCGGTCACCCGCCTCAAGGGGATGGTCAAGGCCATCCTGGCCAAGGAGCGCCGCCATTGGAACTGGAAGGAGATCCTTATCAAGGTGAACACCTACTCGAGGACCCGCTACAAGGGCAGGTACAAGGACGTGTACAGCTGCCCTACCAAGGCGCAGCGGACGATCTTCGATCTGCCGTGCCGGGCGTCAAGTACCACTACAAGGACAAGGTCGTCAATGAGGACGAGACCGTCGATGTCGATGAGGATGAGGCGACCTAGTTATAAACGTACCGGGAAGTTGGGATACAAAAACACCTATTCTCATTACATTTCAGTAAAATATGGGGAAATTTGGTCAAATAATTCCTCAAAAATTCGATCATGGTAGCCATCATTGACAAATGATGGATTGCGGCAATAATCAGTTGCGATAATACCTCGTTTCTGCAGTATTCGTTTTTCATAGTAGATGATCATCTCGACATCCTGGCGAATATGATTGAGCATCGGCAGGAGTAAGTTTGAATGCGTCGCTAAAGAAGCAGAGCGATCGCCCGACTCGTATTCGCGATACATTTTCAGATAGAAATCGTACATAGAGCAGCCTGGCATCGCACCGACGGCTCCACGATCGAACGCCTCAATGAATTGATAGCCTGCATTGCCAACAAACACACTTATTTCATTCTTCGTCTCTTCGAGCAACCGGGTAATGTACATGCCCACAGGCTTGCATTCAATCTTATAATAGCTAATGTTCGGGACTTCTCTAAAAAGCCGCCCAAAGACTTCAGGGGCGATACCAACACCTGTTTGCTCCGGAGCATACTGGGTCATCACTGGAATCGACACCGCGTTGCCGACAGCCTTCATGTGCTCATACAGACTCGCAGCACCCGGCTTCAAGAAGAAGGGCGGTAAAAGCATCAGCATGTCGGCGCCTGCTTCCTCGTAGCGTTTGGCATATTTGACAGCTACCTCAGTAGCGTGGTGAGTGACAGAAATGATCGAATACCCATTGAGTCGTCGACACGTATCGACAGTCAACCGTACCAACCGATCACACTCACCCTGCGAAAGCTTGTAGTATTCACCGGCGATGCCAAAGAGGGTAACCGCTTGACACCCCCCTTTGATCAACGTTTCCACCAGATTTTCGAAACTACCATAATCAACCTCACCACTTGCGGTAAACGGGGTTGCGATAATCGGAGCCATTCCTTTCAGTCGGTTCATATACATTTTTCCTTTTCAGTAATATTTCTCATTCAACGCTTAGAGGAACGACAAGTCGCACCCTTCATTGGCTTGGAGCACATTGTCAATAAAATTGCGCACGAATCCCCGCTTGATGTCGGGATGATCCTTCATCGGAACATCGGCAAGCCGTAGCCTCATCTCTTCAGCAGAAATCTCCAACTCCAGCAAATTACTATCGATGTCAATGCGGATGGTATCTCCATCCCGTACCACCCCAAGCGGTCCACCTACGGCACTTTCCGGGGCACAATGGAGAATGACCGTTCCGAATGCTCCCCCAGACATCCTGCTATCGGTAATTCGCACAAAATCCCTGATTCCTTTTTTGTACAGTTTCGGAGGAATGGGCAGATAATTGCCGAATTCAGGCATTCCTGGCGCTCCCTTGGGTCCGTACCCACGCAATACGATGACCGTCTCTTCTGTCATATCGTTCTCATCGTCGAGCAGGTACCGCTCTGCCTCCTCAAGACTGTCAAAGACTTTTGCCGGACCCCGGTGCTTCAGCAGATGCTCACTGGCTGCACTCCGCTTGACCACCGCACCATCGGGAGCCAGGTTCCCCTTGAGGATTGAAATACCTCCGTGGGCTTGCAATGGTTCCTCAATCGAAGCGATGACATTGCGATTGTAGGAGTAGTCCGCATCCTTAAGGTTTTCCTTCAAGCTCGTACCGGTAACGGTCAAAACCGATGTGTTCAGCACTCCCTCAAGCTCCTTCATCAGTGCCTTCACGCCACCAGCATTGGCAAACTCGAATCCCACTGAGAACTGACCTGAAGGTTTGACGTTGACGAGCATCGGTGTGTCATTGCTGATTC
>Ga0265293_10007861_pt1 | contig 16180 bp, 36 predicted proteins | sample Munlanlewell138R_FD_192505 | JGI IMG/M metagenome (GOLD analysis project Ga0265293, IMG submission 192505) | Leachate microbial communities from a municipal landfill in Southern Ontario, Canada - Leachate well 138R | ecosystem: Engineered > Solid waste > Landfill > Unclassified | place: Canada...
CAAAAGGAGGCGAGGACTGGAGAAAACGAGGATTTTGGTTTTTTTTGTTTTATGTGTTGTTTTATAATGGTTTTAGTCGTGGAGCTTGTGGGCGTTGTTTGTTTTTGTTTTGCGTTGCAAAACATATTATATATATTTTTTTTGTTTTTTGTGTGTTTTTTGTTTTTTTTTGTTTTTTTGTTTATGTTTTTTTTATTACATTTTTATTATTTTTGATGTTTTTTTGTGTGTTTTTTTGATTTTTGTTATACAGGTTCTGAACTGGTGTTTTGCCTTGTTCGTTGTGTTGTTTTTGTGTCAATTTTAAAAAATGACTTGATTTATTTAATTTTTTAACTATAATGGAATCACAATCAAACGAGCAAAACATTTTGCGAGTGGCGGCGTGCTTTATGATAAAAAGCGCATTGAGTAGAAACAATGCAACCAAACGCAAGTCACAATTAAAGCAAACAACCGCTTGAATGATTACAACACAAAACAAAAGCGGGCGGGTGTTTATTACTTGCAACGCGGGCGGGTCTTTAATATTTAGCTATTGCACGGCGTAGATGCACACGGGCGGCGTTTATCTTTTGACGGTGTTAAGTGTGATTGAATAGTGCAACGGGTGCGTCACTTGCTGGCAATTAGTCCAGGAGCAGGCGATACATGCAACGGTGGACGTTGTAGAAGTTGGAGGCAAAAGATTTTTAAATGCTAGCATTTACAAAATGCGCGTATTTTGTAAATACAAGCGTTTAAAAAGCTTGTTTTTATATTTTACAATAGAAAAATGAAAAAAATTACAATGTATTTAGGCTTGAATGATAAGGATAGCAAGCTACAAAACTATGGAACAGTCGAGGCTTACAAAATTTGTATGAATTTAGTATGAGATTTTTTTGGGGGCGGGACTATAAGTGAATGACAGGGATTTTTTAAACACGAAGACGGGCAAATTGTTATAGAAAAAAGCTTAATAATAACTACAATGACAGACAAAAATCACATAGAATTTATACAAAATTTAAAAAAAGTTTTTAACCAGGAGAGTATTATGGTAGAAATTGACAGCCCGGCAATTAGTTTTGAGTAGTATTTTATATTTTAAACATATAGAAAAATGGAAAACGTTTTGAGAAATTTATTAAAAATTGCAGGATATAAAGAAGTCAATGTTTATGAAGTCAATTGAAATAAACAAGAAGATATGTTCTGAATTTGGTATTGGATAAATCACGATAAAAAAACATATGCAATAAAAACTTTTTAAATATTTAACAATAGAAAAAAAATGATTAGACAATACACAATCCTTGAAATTATAGGGGAAATATTAAAACAGTTCTCGATGAACGAGAACGAAATTGAATTGACAAAAATAGAATTGAATTATAAAAGCACAAGAGAACTAGAAAATTTACTTGAAAAATTACAAGAGGAAAACAAGTAATATTTATTTTGATTTTATACTTAACAAAAAATCAAACGTGTCAAGTCCATACTTGAACAAGTCCAAGCGAAAAGTTGGACTACTTTTTTTATTTATTTACTATATAGAAATGGCTTATATTTCACAAGAAAGAAAAAAAGAACTTGCACCAAAAATCAAAGAAGTATTAAAAAAGTATGGTATGAAATGAACAATCGCAACAAGACACTACTCATCATTGATTGTAAATGTGTCAAGTGGTAAAATTGATTTTGAAAGATTTATGACACACGATAGAAATTATATACAAGTCAATGAATATTATATTGGCGACCATTACGACTGAGTAGCAAAAGATTTTTTGCTTGAACTTATACAAGCGATGAGAGTTTGAAACTGGGACAATTCAGATGCACAAAGTGATTATTTTGATGTTGGTCGGTATACAGATATAAATATTTGAAATTATGACAAACCTTATTTATTTATTAAATAATTAAAAATGAAATACTTATCACATTACATTGAAGAAAAACAAACAAAATTATTTAATGACTTATGAATATTTTTTGCTTTTAGCGACAAGCAATTTGAAGAACAAAAAAAAGATTGAGTTGAGTATAATTCTATTTGAAGTGGTATGATTATACCAAAAGAAAATGTTGGTAAATTTTTGATAGAACATAAAAAGATAATTGAAGAATGAATACAAGAAGATATAAAAGAAAATTGAATTGAAAATATTATTGAAAGAGAGTTGATAAACCACGAGGCATATTATACATACGATATTGAAAGCACAGTATATGCACTAGAAGAATATAATATAGAAGATTGAAAAATATTAGAAGTATTCAAACAAACATACGAAAAGAATAGTCAAAACTTTTAATTCTTAATTATATTAAAATGAAAAATTTAATTTGTTGATGTTGCGGTGCAAGATTTACAGGACTACAAGATACAAATCACGATGACGGCTATTGACTTTGTGTTGATTGTAAAAGAGAACAAGAACAAGACAATGAAAATCAATATGAAAAAATTTTCAAAATGATTTATAATTGATGAAGTGATAAGACAAAAAATATAATTGATACACGAGTAAAAGAAATGGGAAAAGAACAAGCAAGAAATGTAGTAGTAAATATGTGATTGGAAAAATGACGAGTAAAACGAACTATTTAATTTTTAAAATAAAAATAAAATGGAAAAAAATTATTCAAGATATATTGAACAAGTAAAAGAAAAAATTAAACTAGATTGAATTGATAGTCTAAAAGATACAGCGAACCCGAAATTTTGTATATGGATTTATGAAAATTTTATAGCAAAAGAAAATGAAAAAGACTTCATTGATTGTATTGATAACTGATTTTACAGTTAGAAATACCAGTTGATACCACTAGCAAAAGTTAGAATTTGAATGGCAAAAGTTGTTAGTGGTATATTATAGCTTTATATTTTAAACATATAGAAATGACAAAAGAAGAAAAAAAATTATGGCTTGATACTTTACAAAGAATAAAAGACTGAGAAGATACAAAATTTAATTTACAAAGATTTATTGATAAGATGACAGAGAAAATGAGAACAGAAGAAATAAATGAATTGACAGATAATTATATTGAATGATTAGAAAAATTAAAAGAAACTTTTAACTTATAAATAAATAAAATGAAAAAACACAATGTAGTTTTATTGATAGGGACAATTTTTTTTATCACACTTTTGGCGAGAGTAGTTATTATGGAAATAAAAACAGAAGTCAAGTATTTGTGTAGTCAAGAGCTTGACGAATACCAAAAACAAGAATGTAGAATTTTTGAAAAATGGAATTGCTACGAGGAGAATTCAAGAAGATGTGAGATGACAGAATACAATATTAGAAATACTTTTAAATCTTAAACTATATGTAAATGTTATACACAAAAGAACAAGTAAATAAAAAGTATAGATGAAGGTATATAGAAGTTATTAGAACTTTTGACTATACAAAACAAATTGATTTATATGAAGTTATAAAAACAAGTAAAGTTATAAAAGAAAATATGACTTTATGAGAAGATGTTGGAACTTCTATGGAATATACTAGATAAATTTTATTTTTAAACTATTATTAAAATGAATAAATTAGAATTCAAAAAACTATTGAGAGAAAAAACTTGATGTTGAATGCAACACGATTGACGACCTTGCTGAACTTGTTTCTTCTCTATTAGTGAAGAACTTAATAATCAAGACCGACAAGCAGTTCTACTATATAGATGAGATTATAAGAAAGAAGATTTAGATAATCTCCCCGATGATGTAGAGTGAACATTAGAAAGAGTAGAGAAAATATTTTTAAATTCTTAATTATAAAACAATGGGAAAAACTTTACAAGAACAATTACAAGAGAAGTTTGAGAATAGTCCACTTGATATTTGAGAACTTGCAAAAGTATTTATGTGAGATGAGTATTTAATTGATGAGATAAACGAAAGAATAGATTGATATAATGATTGACTTTGTATTGAAATGATACAAGAGATTGAAGAAGTAGAAAAGAGAATAGAAAAAAGCAAAGAACAATTCTTTTTTACAGATGATGAGTGAAGTAAAATGTTTATAAAGTGAGTTGATTATAAAACTTTTAGAAAACATTTTGATAGTTTGACAGAAGAAATAAATTCTTTATGAGAAGATTTTAATTTCTTTTATGAGGAGTTAGAAAAAAGATTGACAAGGAACACAGGCAATACAGTTGTTATTTCTTGAATGTGATTACAGCATTTTACTTATTAAATTATATAACAATGGAAAAGAAAAAACTTATAGAATTATTAAAAGAAGCAACAGAAGAAACTACTATTGATTGATTAAAAGATTGGGTATTGAAAGCAGAGAGAGAAGATTTTGAATATCTTATCACACAATTAAACAATCAAGATGAGATTAGTTTTTATTACAGAGAAAATAATTGATGAAGTGATTATTGGGGAGAGCTTTATATTCAAAAGGAAATTTTTATTGGAGAGAATGAAAAGTATTGGGCTGATATTTATTTAAGTATTGACTATAATTTCTCTAACAATTTAGATGAATTTGCAGAGGAGATTATACGAGCAGATAAAAAAGCAAAAGAGATTTTAGAAAAAATATCAAGTCAAGATTAGAAAATAGTATTAATTTATTATACTATATTCTTATATTACTATTAGTTTTATTTATTAAAAAATATAGATATGTGATACACACACTACAAAAAAGTTGCAGAAGAAAACATTGGTTTAGTAAATGATTTATACAGAGATGTATTAAGTTTGATTACTATTAAGGATTGAAGAAATTTATTGGAGATTTATAATGCTGACAAGGATTTAGAGTGAGATGCAGAAGAATATTTTCACGAGTATTCACGAGATGATGATAAAAATATTACTCTTGCTAATAATAATAGTGATTGGTGATTTTGTAAAACAGCTAGAAAACTATATGATATAGCAGTTGTTATTGGTTATGCTTTTGATAGTTATTTAAGTAATAGTAGAGAATTTTCATCTGATTATTATAGAGAAACAGAATGACATATAGATAGTATTATAGAATGAATGGAGGATAAAAATAAAGAGCTAGTTCTTGAATGATTGGTGGGATATATAAAAGCAGAATTAGATATAGAAGATTATAAAGAAGAAGATTTAGAAAAAATATCTGAAAGAATTATATACTATTGTGATAATTTTTAATTATTAAACTATATAAAAAATGAAAACCTTTTTAATAAATGAACAGTATAAAAAAACCACTAAGGGTGGTAAGTGATTATGTAGAGTGTTTATGGTTAGAGATGATAAACAACATATTAAACACACTTGAAGTCATGTAGTAGATATAACAAAAGCAGTTGCTGAAAAATCTTATAGAATGAATGAGTTTGATTGAATAAACTTAACTATTCATTATTGAAGTTGAACAGGTCAAATAGTTATATCAGAGATTATAAAAAAATATTTTTACTCTGATGCAAATATTGTTGATGTATCTATATTTTAATTTTTAATTTAAAGAAGATGAAAAACTTAAACAAACAAGAATGGAAAAAAATGGATACTGATTTTTATTTTATTAATAAACATTAAAATGATAGAAAAAATTAACCTCTTTGATATGGAGGATTGGAAAATGATTTATGAATCTATTAGAGAACAGATTATTAAGAAAGAAGAGGCAGCAAAAGTACTATGAACACAAACAAATTTATGACAAACTAAAATCAAAGAAGCAGAAAAATTACGAGAAATATATAATAAAATCTTTGATACAATTTTAGAAAAAATTTAGTTTGATTTAATTTTTAAATTTAATATTATACGGATGAGATTATTACAGCTATTGAGCTTATCTAAACACGATGTATGGAGAGAAATGAAAGTGTTTAGCAAAAGTTCTTATGACAAAAAGTTCTACTCATTGACAAGCACAAGTTGGAAAGATTATTTTGAAGTAATCAAGCCATACACGCTTGATTATATTGATGAGCTTATGAGTGAACTACAATTTTTAGATATTTATTTTGCAAACAATGACAAACTACATGCAAAGGGATGAGGAAACAGAGTCTCTTATGCTTGAAAACAGTGAACAAATCTCAGAGCAAAATGAGATAATGGAACTCCAAAGACAATTTGAGAAAAAGTATGAAAGAGATTGGAAGCTTATACCAGCAGACCAAGTGGAAGAAAGGATGGTAAAGCTTAAAACTCTTATCTCTTGAGGAATAAAGCTGTTCTCTGTATATAGAGAACCAGTAGACCTTCGACTTATGATTAATGATTATTTAGAAGACACACAAAGCAAGAACGAGGTACCAAGTATACCTTGAATGCTAGTACATCTTAATCTGTCTAAAAAACAAATGAAAGAATTGCTAGATATTTGAGATTCTTATACTCATGTTCTTAATATGGGGATGCTTAAAATTGAGAGTCTTTTAGTCTCTAAATGATTGAAGAAAGAGGTTGATAGCAAGACGCTTTGATTAGTGTTGAAAAATTATCACTGACTTTCAGAAAGAGTTGAAGAAGTGAAGACAGAAAGACATGAACACACTATTAGTGTAATAGTAAAACCACCTATAACCTGAGAAGTTGATGACAGAATTATAGAAGTGGAGTAATTTTATTTTTTTAACTACAACTAACAATGAACAAAAACCTAGATAGATTTGAGTGAATAGATTTCTCTTTTATCTATGAACAGCGAGATAAAAGAATAGAAAAAGCAATTCTTGCTAAAAAAATAAGAAGGGTTATGAAAGTTTTGAAAATTTTATTAAAATCATGATTAGTAATAGCTTTCTTTACACTATTAATGAAAATTTAAAAGAATCTCTTGATTTTGAGAAAAAAATTACTATACTAATTATAATATGTTATTTATAACACACCCCTCAGTTTCTTATGAAATAGTCGAATAGCAAAATATGAAAAGAGAACTTGCAGGGGTGTGGGTTCTCTTTTTTTATATGATTATCAAAAATAAAATGAAGTGACTGATTGTTCTTACAAAATCTTGAGTATCTTCTTGAGTGGTTTTGCTTGAATGAATAAAACAAATCTTTGAAGAGGCAAAAATGAACTGAATAGAGTATGTGGAAGATATTCAAATAAACAGACTATTAAAATGAATACACATAGACCATAAGGACAACAAAAAAAATAAAAAAGAAATGATACATCTTTTTATATGAACTAAAAAAATGTTCATGCAAAAGTGGTGAAAAAAAGTTCAATCAATAATAGATTGACTAAATGACGATATAGATAAACTTAAAAAATTAGCATAATGTTTTTAACTATTAAACACACCCTATAATGGAAAAAAGGAACTGATTTATTTTTTATTACAGCTTTTGGGAAGCAATATCAGAACTTCCAGACGAAAACCAACTTGAACTATATAAAGCAATTTCAAATTATTCATTTAATTTTGAGGAACCAAACTTTTCATGAATAAACAAAACAGTGTGGATTTTAATAAAACCACAGCTTGAGGCAAATAACAGAAGGTATGAAAATTCCAAGAAATGAGGAGCACCAAAGGGCAATAAAAATGCAGGTAAAGATTGGTGAAACACATCAAAACAACCAAAAGACAACCAAGATGCAACCAAATGACAACCTAAAGAGAAAGAGAAAGGGAATGTTAAAGAGAAAGAAAAAGCTAAAGTAAAAGATAATGTTTTTTATATAGAATTTAAAAAGTGATTGTGACTTACACACAAAGCTTATTCCGCCCTGCTGGATGAATATCCAAAAAAAGAAGTGGATACCTTAATTCTTGAGCTGGAAAATTATATAGTTAACAACCCAAAATGAAGGTGAGTGAAGGATTGTAATCTTACAATTAGGACTTGGCTTAGAAGGAATTGAGTTAAGAAAAAACAGAAGCAAGAAGATAAGAAAGTTCCGCTGATGACAGACAACTTCTTTACTTCTATAACAAAAGAAATATGACAGTAAACTTACACCCACACGACCCATCACTTGAACAGACAGCAATAAGTATGTTGATGGCAAGACCTGAAAACTTAAACAAACTTGATAAACATTGTTTCTATGTTGAAGAGTTAAAAAAAACCTATGAGGCAATGAAGTCCACTAACTCTACAGACCTGTCTGTTATATCTATTGAGGCTTGAGTTGATTTGAATTATTTGTATGACATTACTTATGACTTAGTCTCTAAAAATTCTGATGAATATATAATCAAAGAAATGATTAGATACAAGGATTCAAGAACAGTCATGAGATGAATTTATAAGCTAGAAGCACAGACTAAATCATTGGATATTACTTGAGCAAAAGAAACTTTACAAAAATTAGCAGAGGTTATTGATATATTGGACGAAGAAGAAACTCTTGAAGAACAGGTTATTAGCTACTTTGAGAGCTTTGAAAAGGACAATAAGTTTCTACCTAGCTGAATAGAAGAAATAGATAAATACTGTTTATTTAAATGATGACAATTAATTATTGTTGCGGGAAGACCTTGAATGTGAAAGACAACAGTGATGTTAAATATGGCTATTAGACAAGCAGCCCAACACAATGTAGGATTTGTTTCATTGGAGATGTCTTTGTGAGATATTTTTGATAGGTTTATTTGTATGTTATCTTGACTAACTTCTTATGAAATACAGGACAAAAAATCAAGTTTGTGAAAAATCACTGAATATTTGGATAAACTGTTAAGTAAAAAATTATTTATGTCTGACAAGGTGTTTAGTTTAGAAAAAATAGAGCAGTTTATAGTCAAGAACAGTCTTGACGTGTGTTACATAGATTATTTAGGGTTGATTATGTATGGCTGAGCAAATATTAGAACTATTGATAGAATCTCAGAGATTACAAGAAGATTAAAAATGATTGCGTTAAAAAATAATGTAAAAATTGTTCTTTGAAGCCAAATGAGTAGGCAATCAGAACATAGAGCAGACAACAGACCTGTGTTGGCTGACCTAAGAGACAGTGGGTCTATTGAACAAGATGCAGACATGGTTTTAATGCTTTACAGAGAGGATTATTACGATAAAGAAACAGATAGAAAAAACATCTTAGATATTTTGGTTAGAAAGAACAGATGATGAATGGAGGCAGAAATTCCATTGGGAATTGATTTATCTAGATATAGATTATATGACCAAGAGAAACCTTTTTAAATTTTAAAATAGAAATATGTTAAAAACAGTAGTAATAGAAGCTGATTCAAAAGAAGAAGCTATAAAAAAAATAAAAGAAATATACTGATACAACCTTGATGATGTTTATCAAGAGAGTTGATATTGGGTTTGAGTTATTGAAACATTGAGAGTAAAGATTTAAATCTTCTTTAAAATATAATGAAAAACAAAGCACAAAAACTAAAGGAATTATTTATGGAACAGTACACGCTCTACAAAGAATGAAAGATTGGCTATGTTCAGATGAAAAACTGGCTTAAAGACCAGCCTGATTATTGGGCATGAGCTATCCTAATCCTCAAAAAAGAGTTAGAGCAGTTATCATTGAGTGATAAAAATAAATAAGAGGCATAGGTTTTACAGATGAGTAAATGTAGCACCATTGATTTTATGTGTAGCTATTTGCTTGTTTTGATGACAAAGAGAACTGATGTTTTTGGATATAAAAATGTGGTTCAGTGAAAAAAAATTATACTATTTTGATTTATTTTGTAAAAAAAAATGATGAAATTATTTATTGATATAGAGACAGCAACTCTATTCAAACCAGAAGAGTTTGAGACAAAAAACAAAGCATTGTATGATATTTGGGTAGAGAGGGTAGCTAAAGAGGAGGAGCCTGTTGGGTTCTATTGAAGTAAGTGACCTATCTATGCTGAGTATTCCCAAGTGACCTGTGTTTCTATTTGAGTGGAGACTGATGAGGGGTTGAGAGTCCATTCTGTTTATCAGACAGAGGGAGTGACTGAGCATGATTTGTTGTTTAAGTTGAGGGAGTTGTTAGACCATCAGAAGTTTGTTTGAGCTAAGATGGTGGGGCATAATGTGTTATGATTTGATATACCGTTCTTAGTGAAGAGGTATATTGTTAATGGGTTGACTCTACCTAAGTTATTAAGAGTATGAACTATGAAGCCTTGGGAGGTGAATGTAGATGATACATTGAAGATGTGGAAGTCTACTGGAGTGATGGGAGCTTGATTAGAGTTGATTGCTAGATTATTAGGGATTGGAGAAGTGAAGAGCATTATGAATGGGAGTGAAGCTTCTTCTTATTTTCATGAATGAAAATATGAGGACATCAAGAGCTACTGTGAAGAGGATGTTAGGGTTGTCCACCAAATCTACAACAAGATGGTTGAATTATGAGTAAATGGTTAGTTTTATTTTTTTAAAAAGTCGTGATGAATAAACAAACATATTTCAGGAAGGTGTTAAGAACAAAGAAGTTATTAAGTATGCTTGAGAGTTGATTAACTGAAAACGAAAAGGAGGAGTTAATGGATTTGTTGGAGCAGTTTTGAACAGTACCATTCACAGACGAGGAATGGGAAGAATTACAAGAGAAATACAAGTGTGAGAAGTCGCTATTAGATACCACACTTTGACGATAATCTAATTTGGGCTTGATTTTTAATTAAATTTGTATAATATCTATTTTGAGATTAAAATAAAACCAAAATAAAACCAAAATAAAACCAAAATAAAACCAAAATAAAGTATTTACCTATTAACCACACAACCAATGTTTAATATAAATGATATAGAAACTTATTCCAAGGGAGAATTGTTTAGGTATGGGATAGAGTTCAGAGAGAAGGTGAAAGAGTTCAACAACAATATTAAAATGATTAATGCAGCGTTGATGGAGTTACATGAGTTGGATTGAAAAGAAAGGTATTGAGATTATAATGTATTTAAGAAGCAGACTACCTCATATACAACCAGAAAAGACTATGATTATTCTGAGATGATGAGGAACAGACCTGACCTATTCGAACCAAAGAAAGCTGCTATGTATAAAGAGTTTCCTGATTTGATAAATAGGAAAATATCAACTACAATCGAGATGTCGAAAGACAAAAGTTTTACAATCTAACATTACATAATGTTTAAAAAACTTAGACTAAGGTGGAAGTTGCATAGGTGGAGAAGAAAGAACCCACACATGCACATTAAAGTTAAGACCATTGAAGAGTTTAAAGATGTGAGTAAATTGTTATGACATAAGTGGATGCCGACTGTTGAGTGAATCGTAGTCATGTGATTAAGCCAAAAAATACCCCACTATGTGTGTGTCTGATACCTAAACGTGAAGAACGAACACTTATACAAACAAGCTTATTGAAAGAAGCATTTTGAACAAATATCTTACAAAAAATTTAAAGAACTTTTTAGTTTATAAATATTACAAAATGTGATTATGAACAACACAAAAGATGGCAACGTATGTAAATATGAGCCTTAAAGGAGAGCCTTGTTTCTATATCAGGAATAGGGAGACAAGAGAAATAGAAGCTTCTGATGGGAGATTCTATGGTAGTTTGGTTGGGATTGAGGCTAAAGAACCGACTGAAAACAAAGACTTTTGGACAATGAATATGGAGTTTATAGACAAGGAAGAAGAAAGGTATATTGTGTCTACAAGTTTCAACAATGTTTCCACAAGTCTGTTGAATTGTTTTGCTTGAGGGATGGATGCTAAATCTAATTTCAAAGACCTTTGATTAGGGTTATACTTGAAGAACGATTTTCCACAAATCTCTGTTTTTCAAGACTGAAAGATGATGTCATGGAGATATCAGATAGATGAACTAAGAGCTAAAACAAAAAAAGTCAGAGTGAATTGAAAGGATGCTACTGACAGAGAAGAACTTGATAAGTTTCTAAGAGAACTTATCATTGAAATTAATGATTATCTACAATGATTAAATACTATAGATTGAAGTGAGGTTGACTTTAAAAAAGACACATTCACTGAACCTGTTGTTGAAGATGAAAATGTAGATGATTTCTTACCGTTCTAAATATGTTTCTCACTCAATATAAAAAAAGTGAACACTTCTATTAACATTACTTAATATTAGTATTCGTTATATTGTATTGAGTGGTAATATGTTTTCGGTAAGGTGTTGAAATAGGGAGAGTAGAAGTCCTTTATATAAGTATAGGATTTTTGCATCAAAACATCTAATAATAGAAAAAGGTGTTTTAGTACTCAAATACTAATTTACTTATATACTACTTTCCTCTATTTCAAAACACTTCTAGAAAGTGCCCTGAGTGATAACTTGTTTTCGTACAAGTATGTCGTTAATAGGGCTACACAGCTCAAGTCCTTACAGAACGTTGTGTAGATTTGATTACAGTATAATCAAAAAAAACTAAAATGCAAGTGAATTTCAAACTTTTATTTTTTAAAACACATAGATGTATAAAAAAAAATGTAAAGATTGTGGGTGTGAGTTTGATGCAATATATGTTGCAACTGCATATTGTGACGACTGTGCACCTTCAGCAAAAAGAAAGTATTTTAAAAGGTATTATGAAGATAATAAAGAAAAGTATAAAAAAAATAATGAAAAAAGAAAACAAAAACTTTTAAAATCCAAGACCAACAATGATAAACAGAGCTAAAGAGATATTAAACCAGCCAGCGATGGATTTGGGTGATGTTCAAGAGCTGTCTAAGATTTTGGTAGAGCTTTCAATTCTGCAATGAGAGTATTGAGAGTTGGCTGCCACTCTTGAACACAAGTATTTCTTAGAGAAGTCTGATTTAATATCAAAAGCAATTAGGACTGGGTTAGCATACAACAAATCTGAGAACCAAGCGTTACAGATAGTTGAAAGGAAGTATGGTTACTACAGGATAAAAAAGGAACAGAGCAGGAAGTATGCAACCATATGTAACAGACTAGAGAGTTACATAAAGCTATGGATGCATAAAAATAAAGCAGAGCTTATGGCTATGAATGCACAAATTGAACTTTAGTTTTTATTTTAAAAAGGATGAGAGTTAATCCAACAGAAGTAACATTAGCCTTTGATGAGTTGAAGGTAAAGTTTAGGAAGCGTTTTAATACAGAAAGAGCGTTAACAAAGAAAGCTTTTGCTGAGTACTTGTGATTAAAGCCATCTTTCTTATACAACCCATCATCATTTAGGGACATTCTATTTGTGCGTAAGTCTCTGATTGTAATAAAGAGTATAAATATCGAAGACCTATGAGACTTCATTAGTAGTTATAAACCTTGAACTTATGACTATAAGAGCAGGTTTAAACACTTCTTTTGAGATGGGTTTGATAAGTTTATGTGCTTAAATAAATAATATGAAAGAGATATTAGAAACATCATTAACTATTGAGGAGTATATGGAACACCATTGAATACCATTACACTTGTATTCAGATTTGGATTCAGATACTCAACAAAGAGTTAGTGATGATTTTTTTTATAAAGTCAGATACCTTTTTTTAAAATGAAGCTATGCTGACTTGCTGAGAAATATTTTAAATAAATATAATAAAAAATGTTAGAATTAAATAAAATATATCATGGAGATAGTCTAGTAGAATTAAAAAAAATACCAAATAATTCTATTGATACAGTAATAACTGACCCTCCATATTGATTGAGTTTTATGAATAAAAAATGATTGTTTGATATTTAAATTTTTTTTGTTTGCTATGTTAGAGAAAAACAAAAAGTACCTATCCAAATTTAATAACCTATTCAAAACAGAAAAAGCATTAGACTTGTTTATGGAGGAAAGGGACTCAGAGGTTTGGGTAGAAATACTAAAATATTATTCATCTAAAAATAAGAAGGTTCAATCCAGATTAAGCTGGAAGGATGTTGCTGATGATGTCTTTAGTGAATATGTTAGATTAAAGTCTGCTGATAGTAAATGAATGTCTAAATGTGTTACCTGTTGAGTGGTAGCTCATTGGAGCAAACTACAGAACTGACATTACAAAAGTAGGTGATGGACTAAGTATAGGTTTGATATGGATAACTGTCATCCACAATGCTTTGCTTGTAATATAGCTTGAGGGTGAAACTACAGAAACTATCATATCTATATGGTTAATAGGTATTGAGAGGAGATGGAGAGAAGGATATGGGAAGATGTCAGCTCTATGACTATAAAGGACTGGCAATATCAAGACTTGATAGAAGAACGATACAAAACAGTTGTGGAACTAAAAACTGCTATAGAAAAAAACAGTAAAAAAAAGACATAATTAGATATAGTAGTCTATACCTACAAAACTTTCTCTTGATTTTAACAAAAAAATGTTTATACTATAGTTGTGATTGAGGGAGGGAATGTTCCTGCACTGATAGGATGATGGAGAGGTACAACCATCTGGAAAACAAACAGCCCATGTCATGTATTTAGTTACTAAGAAAAGAAAAACAAAAGATGATTATTGAGAACCTAACAGGACACACAGTTACAGTATTATTATGATGAGACAAAGTGAAGCATATCTTTCCAAGCGAGAAGTATCCTAAGCTGAAGGTTAACCAGAGTAGTGAGATAGTTGGAGAGATTGGTGGGGTGCCAGTGCTTAGTATTAAGTTTGACACAAAGAGCACAAACATGCCACCCAAAAAGAGGTGAGTTGTCTATATAGTATCATCAGTAGCAGCACAAGCTAGTGATAGAGATGACTTCTATATAGTGGGAGACACTGTGAGAGGTGTGGACAGGAGAACTATCTTAGGATGTAGATGAATATGCAAGAATCCTTATTTTAAATAATAAATAATAGAAAAATGAAAAGAAATGAAACAGCTTATGAGCTAGCTATGGATGACCTAACAATGGGTGTTCATGAAACGATTCCAACAACTACACTATTCACAATAGTAAAGGAGATGTGAATTGGAGTACTGTCTGAATGCTCAGCTCATGAGATTAAGGACAGATATGAGAGTTATGTGGAAGAGACAGGACAAGATTTGTTTTAGATTCTAACCAACTAACAATGACCAAAATGAACCAAGAACAGATGGTGTTATATTTACTCAAGAGAGCTTGAACTAAAGGTATAGGCTGCCATGAGTTTGCTATGAAGTATGGTATACTCAGATATGGGGCTTGCATCTTTAGGCTCAGGAATAAGTGATATAACATCACTATGACCAATAAGTATGTTCCTAAGAAGAGGAAAATCTTTTGAGATACTTTTCTTCAGAGACAGACTAGGTATTTTTTACAAGAATAATTCGAATTAAAATGTTTGATGAAAAACAATGGGCGATATTACAGAAGCTACTTAAAAGATTTAATGTGTCTCAAGTGTGTAGAGAGTATGGTTTAAATGTAAACTATGTTTTACAGTATACAAGAGGGAGACACAAAAGAAACAAAAAAATGGATATGAAAATACTTGCAATGCTCATTGATATGCAGGATGATAACCACAGAGCGGTGGAAGAACTATCTATTAGAGCTACTAGTTCAGTAGATAAATCGAGTTTTACTTTTTTAGAAGAACTTTATGGAAAACGTTAGAAACTTTATATTGTTGACTATTTTAGCAACACTATTGTTACTTATGCTATGATGTAGTAAAAGTGAATGAACTGTTAATATTTATACAGAGTGTAAGTCTTATTTTTGAATAAACATAACCGATGACAATGAAATTATTGTTTGATTATGTGATGCATTATACGAAATAGAAGGCATTTGTTTAGAAGAGCCAGTAGAGAGTGAGGGTTGGCATAGATGTGTAAGAGATTATGATTTGATAAAATATAACTTGGAAGAGCTTTTAAATTCTAAAAATATATAAAATGAAAAACTTGTTATTAGCATTTGGAGCAGTATTGGGATTGGCTTCGGCTATTGGATTTGTATTGCAATATATGTAATCCTAAAAGGTCTGGCTCACCTTTAAACGAGCCTTCTTTTATAACTTAATTATTATTAAAATGGTATTATGATTTTTATTGCTTATAGTGGTTCTTATATTTATATGGGTGAAAGAGTTCAAGAGTAGGAAAGTGTTGATGACTATATTTACTTGAATAGGGATACTATTCCTGTTATCTTGAGTGCGACATAAAGCTCAAAAAGAGAACCTTGAAGATTTAGTGTTCGACTACATAAGAGAAGATATGGCTGTAAATACCCAAATTGATTCTTGTGAGGGTGATTACCTAGACCAATGAATTTGTATGTTGAATGTTTGTACAGAGTCTATGGGAGTTAAGTTGAGATTCATAGAAGATTTCCATGA